>BNJU01002492.1_pt1 | contig 37372 bp, 34 predicted proteins | sample 8539281 | NCBI WGS metagenome assembly BNJU01 (sample SAMD00202456, study PRJDB9452) | human saliva metagenome | isolation source: human saliva | place: Japan
TAGTTACGTATTGCTCATACTTCTGTGCAACTTACCATAAAACTCTTTGTACTACTTTTATGGCCTCTAATTATGGGGGCGTACTAATATCCAATAAAGGTTTTAATTTTGCTAATAAGGCTTCATCCGTGATAGATAATATTTCCATCCTTTGTTGGAGACTGTTCTGAAACGTACTCACACGGACTTCAAAGAAGTTGAATCCAAAGAAAAAGGATGTATCTTTTCGCTTTAAATAGAACAGGGTGTCATCGTTCTTAAGTTTTTCAACAATTCCTCCAACAACCTCTTCTTGATAAAATTTTCTAGAATAGAAAAGAAACACTTTTCTTTTTCATTTAGTCGTTTCTTTACTATGTAGAAATTCCACATACTAATACATCGTTGCTGATCGCAGTCGCATGAATGGAATTGAAGGAACTTTATTGTATCAAACTCATCCCGTCGAGGTAACTGGGCTCTTGTTGTATCTGGTCTATCGTTAAAATAGGGCAGAAGACAAGTTTTTATATAGACGTATCGTTCTTAAACTTCATTAGAAAAAGGTTTGCACACCATTGATATACTCAAAATCAGACGATTTTTCCACTAGCACCTATTATCAGTTGTAACAATGTCTCTGGCTGTATCTTTATTCATTACGCTTTGATTGACTTAAAAGTTCTGAATTAGAAACCTCAGAGCAACTTCATTTATTGAATTAATTTGAGGTTATATCACATTCAAAATGGATATTTGAATTTTCTTTTGGAACTTCTTTTACTGGAATAGATGGGATATCCCATAGTAATATAACTTACATCAGTAGAAGCACATTGGTAATCATAATCAAAAATCACCAGTCTTTTCAAAATCTGTTCCCGAAAGATTCTGAGACAATTCCATCAAGTTTAATCTGGTCTCTATGATGAAAGTTTATTCTGATTGATTTCATTAAATCAACATTGTTAGCCCTTTCCTGAAAACTGTAACAAATAAAGAGGCAACAACTAAGTCCCGATCCTTGATTAGGAAAGTTGACTAAGGAGAAACTATGCATCTGCTTCCTCTCGATGTACTTCAACTTAACTTGTCTATGCCATCATTAAAATCAAATATATCGTGAGTTTCTGTATGCTATGATTGATAAGATATTCTAGGAAATAGACTTTTCATAACAAATAATTCCAGCCCACAAACCTTGTATCGTTTTTCTGGAGGTTTTGAAAACAATGAATAGTTCCACTAACTTTTCTATCTCAGATTCAACAGTTTCGGATTAGGCTCATCGCCAATTCTCTTCAATACAATACATATAACGTCTATAAAATAGTTTGTCAAATCCCGATTGTCCGTTTTAATGCAACCATTGTGTGTATTATCATATAGCCTTATCTGCTTCCTCCAGTTTTAAGGAGCACTGTTGATTAAATATTACAGAAATTAAATCAAGATTGAGAAATTCGTCATAATACCCATTAACGAACTTTGAATAAAACATAGGTGTCTTTCTCTAAAACACCTATTTTATGTGTATCAGAGAAAGGAAGTCTTTTGAGAGCCTGTAAAACAGTTCCCAATGCTCTTTGTTACGAGATTGTAATTCCTAAAATCAAAATTGACATCATTATTCATTATCTTATTCTTCCGTTTCAACATAGTTAATCGCAAAATCTGAAGGATAATAGATAGCCAACGTATAAGCTACTTTTCCTCCCCATTGTACAGAATCGCATTTTAATTTGACTTATGAATCTGTATACAAAGCAGAGTCCTCGAACTTATTGCAGCATCACCTGGATAAACTTTAGCTCCATTAGTAGAACGCCAGAATGTAGAATACTAGTTTTGAGTTTCTACATTGAAAGCTAGTGCTCTGGGTTCTCCCTTGTATGCCATGTTTTATGATATAAGCATACTTTCAATGGATTAGTCCTTTTAGACTTTAAATATTTCATATATCTTTAATGTCGTCTTTGCTTTGGCATCTGGCATATTCTGAATGAATTCTGTTAAAATTCAACGACGTCCTGTATGTCTAATTTCTATATGAATGATTACGGTCTGTGTCTCCATAATCTTCGTGTATAAATTCCAGTCATGTCTTCAACTAAATGTGTTGACAAAAGAAAATATTCTCTTCAGCTTGAAAGGCATTCATCTTCCTCCAGCCGTTAAGTTTGTACCGTTACAGTTTTCTTTGATAATATATTCTTCTTGTGGCATTGTTTGTCTGAAATTATAAGAAGTCGCTCTACTACTTCCAAATTACTCATTCTCTTTTGAGCCATTTACGCACTCTCCTCTTCATGTTCAACATATTCTTTATATTCCAAGATAGCCTCTAAAGGCAAAAATACGCGGCATGACCAAAGATAATTTTATTTGTAGCAAAGAAGCGGCAACGTTGTGTATCGTATCAGCCATGTTGATCTTTCCCACACTATATCGAGGCATATAGGTAATCGCAAATGCTCAACTGTAAATCTCTATTTAACATGTCAGCGCCAACGAGAATGTAGAGCACGAACCAGTCCAGTCTATCTCCCTTATTTTCTCCTTGCTTTTATTACGACTAATGAGAAGTTCTGTATTGGTATCAAGAATTATATCTGGAATTTTTCTCCCAAATCGTTGCAAAATCTGTGATATATTCATAGTGTTCTTTATACATCCGTATAGCCTCATTATAAGTCTGCAAAAGGTCTTTTAATTCAATATACCCTGGATCATACTCTAGTGAAAATATGCCCGTACCCAAGGTATCAACAGGTCCTTAACCCATCCATAAAACTTTTTCACTTGCATCTTGTTCTCTATTCTCATGAATCATCATAGAAGAAAATCCTCCTTTCTATTAATAGACAACAATTGCAACGCCCATGAGATGTAACTGTACGTGATATAAGAGATTCGGCAGTCTACCAAGTTCCTGTGTTTAGAGTGATATACCTCATCCTCTGGTATGGTCACAATTAGTCCTGGTTCATCGCAAAGAAAGTCTTTCCACCAGTATATGTTTTTCACCAGGTGCACTGTATGATATTTGGGAGAAAAGCAACCATAATACTTATCAAAAGAGGTCCTCGTGGGAGTTGCTGTATATTGAATGTAGGAATGATTGGGCAGATCTACTTTCTAAGTTTCAATATGCTTATATGTTGTTGTATATTCATCATCTTCCCCATTCTTCTGATTTGCTATTCTTAGTATAACCGTTTAGACTAGCTAGTCTGTTTCATCATCAATAATCAAGACACCGAATTTCCCTAATGCGCTTTTCAATGACTTGAATTAAAACATATCTCAGCAGCAGATATATATTTATAATGTTTCAATACTGTAATCAGAATAGTCGGCTAGAGGGTCATTCTTAAAGCATTTCCTGGACACGTTGTACCTCCGTTGAAGATGGATTCTCGAAAAAGTTTATAGCGATTCGCCATTTGCCCCATTGTTGACTGAATCTTTCTAAGTCGTTTTGTCGTCTGAGCCAAGAGGTTGTTTTGTGCCTGCAAAATAAATAATGATCCTAAAGCCATTGTCATGGGCAAGTGCATAATGTTGTAAATCATTGTCTCACCACTCTGTACATATCTCGGACAACTGATTCTGTGATAGATTGGACTGCATCTTTTATTCTGATTTGTACAATGCGAAAGAATTTCTATAGTCTCACGACGAAGGTATCTATTCCATCTTATCTAATTTTCCTCAAAGCGATTAAGTAAATCCGTAGTAGTTTGTCTCCCCAATCTGAGGAGTCAGAAGTCAGGATTTTATGTATTATCTGACTTCCATCACTATTGTAATATGTATTGGTTGAAACAATGATCAACTTGTTGCATACCATATCGTGCACTCTTTCAGGTGCCATTACGTGTCTGCCAATGCAAGTGCCTGTAAAATTGAGATAATGGGTTCGTGGTCTCGTCCCTTCTTAAATTGCTCAACACTTGTGAAAAAGGATGTACCAGATTACTTGACATGATGCTGATTTCTGGAGCTCTGCATACATACCATCACTTTCAGCCCTCCAACCACTATCGAATATACAGGCATCTGTTTCTGTCTCTGTTACTGGCTCCATCGACAAAACATAATTTCTTATTATACTGAAAAGTTTCAGTGTAGCAATCAAGCAGTTTTGCATTCACAATTCGCTCTTCATGGACATATTGCGTATTACTTATCTTAGTTTCTACTTCACTTATTTGACGTGATAAGTTGTTTGGGCTTTTTCTTCTTTTCTAGGTCGTTTTATAGCCTTGGATATTTTTGCATATTGTTCTTTACCACGTTGCCGATAATTGTCCGTTTGACTTAAAAGTATATTCATCAAACTTTTGATTTCGTCCCTCAAAGCTTCCATAAATAATATAAATCATCTTCTTCTCTGTCCCATTCTTATTAAAGACACCTCAAATCCTTCTAATTCGAGGTTCTAAAAAGACGACGATAACGAAAAACTTCCTGTTGGACCAAACAAGACGAGAGAAATATCTTTCGTCTCTCCTCCAACAATGACTCGCCCTCTTCTCAAAAGGACGAGCCCATTAGCTCCATTTTGAATTTTATCTAAAATGGCGATGAAACCTTTGCCTTGTAGTCTCCCATCTGGAAGTCAATATTTCTTTTTCCACAGAATCTTATCACCATCGGGGTTTTATAGTAAGGAGCATTCAATATCTTATGAGTTAGGTGCTTCAAGAAAGTTCCATTTACAATTATTTCCATCTTCACTCCTTATAGCGATAAATACTGAGAGATGGCGGCAGTGTACTGTCTATCTTGTCCTCTCTTCGGTGCATTTGCAGATAACAGGATAAGACTATGCGTGTGAGTGCTTGTTAGTATCATAGCACTCTCTTGATAACTAAGTCCTCTTTTCTTCAGCAGTAACCTTCTGTAAGTCAAATTCTGTGTGTCGCTCAACATTTTCACTAAAGCCTTGGTCGTGACAGTCCATTTGTTCAGCCACGGATGCAGTCTTCATACCCATACAAATTCATTGACCCTAGTATCATGCCCGATAGGTATAGGGAGCAGGCTCAATGCACTGAACATAGTTATCTGCATCAATTCCAGCAGCATTATCGTCTATATCAGTCATTTTCCCAATCTATCTTTCATCTCTACTTAATTTATAATTGGGTTCTATAATAATAATTCTTGCTATGATTAGAAAAACTTTTGTACAGCATTATCAACATATTCACCTAAAAGTATAGGATATAGTATTATTCAAATTTCTGGATATACTATATACGTTGAGCTTAAGTGCTATAGAAACTTATCTATTGTTATCATAATTATAAAACAAAAAGACTATTAGCAAGTACGTTTTACAACCTCAACATTTACGGCATTGCCGCTAACCTTGAGCACTATGGTATCTGGATATTCATTAAGATCTTCCATGCATTGTAATTTGGCTCCTTCTTGCCTTGTCATATATTCTACCTTTTTCCCCATTGTGTTATAACCAAGGAAGAACTGAGAATCTGCGTTGTGGATTTGAGACCAAAAGGCGGAGAATATGTAGGTTTTTCTACGAATTCCAGACGGTCTGAATTGTATTATGCATAGATATTTTCGAAATTCCTCATGCACAATTCCATTCAATTTTGCGATAGCTATTCTCAAATCCAGGCTGTCTAATCTGAGAAATCCATGATAATCCATACTCTTATTATCAATATAAAACTGGCGATTTTGACAGAGTAAATTGTTTTCCACTCTAGAAATTGTCTTCCGTTTTTCAGGTTTTTGCTTGTGCATAAATAAGGAGAGACTGAAAGAGATCATCTTTACTATATCCCTATAATAACCTCTCCAAATTTTCCTACCAAACAGTTGTCGAGATTGTTGGTAATGAGAGCAAAACTCTTCAAACTCATAGTCGCTCCAAATTCCATTGCCCATATTGGAAATGTCAAGCAATGTTGCTTTATTTAGACTTAACAAATCGAGAAAATTCTGCCACGCTTTTATCTGTGTCCTGGTTATTGGACCCAATGACCTATAGTCTGTGTCTTTGGGTACTATAATCAATTTATATTACACTTTGGCCGTTCCTCATGATCTGGGAACTTAAAACCTTGTAATCTCCCTTGGCACTAAGTCTTCCAACTATATACATTCTATTACGATGATGAGAATTCATAATAGTGGTGATATTAGTCATCTGCGACTTCATACAATGAAGACAGTTGACTGTGGATGACTTTATAAGTATTTTTATTATCATGCTGACTTCAAATTGAGAACATTTTCCAGGAAGACGAATTCAGGCTTGGATATTCAAAATCTCCATACTTTATAAAATAGATTTCCTCTATCTTTCTCATCTCCAAACCCTTGTTGCTTGCTTGCTTTGAAAAAGGTGGCATGGAAACCCTCACATATTATATCATGATGAGGAATATCCGTCTTAATATTTACATCGTTAATATTCCCCAGAACATTTCATGTTGAAATTTCTCTCATATAAAGTCTGCAAATCGGTTTGAAGTTCACTCAGCAGACAATACACATTTACATCCTAATTTCTGCAAAGCAAGATGAAATCCCTCCCAATCTCTGCGAACAAATTCCATGAATGTATATGATTTACTCAATTTAAATTAGCCATTATTGATTACCCTCCTAGAACAAAGGTTCTAGCAAATCGTCTAATCTAACAGAGAGCATTTTGGCTATTTCAATCAATTGGGAGACCGAGGGCTGTATCATTAGTTGTCCAACGTATACCGTCATATCCGTGACACTTAATTTCGAGCCAGCCATCGGTTTGTAATTTGCTTGTCAGCAAAGCACAACTCTTAGTCTATTGTAAATAGCATTGTCTTCATATTTTGTTGAATATACATGCAGTGTGTTCAAAGTTAATCATTAAATGTGATATACGAAAGTTTATTCCCAAATAATTTTGAAGACAACTACTATAAATATGTACAATACTCCTTTATTTTTACGTAATATAACGAATTAAAACTTAATGATAATTTTTGTTGTTGCTCAACTCTTTTCCAATTAGGACATAATAATGATTATTCTCACTATATTATGTAGAAAATATCAAACCAAATATCTAACTTTGCAATGATAAATCTAATTAACTCATAGATTTCTAATTTGTCTCATTCGATATCTTTTGGTGTAAAATACTATAATTATATTCTAAATTTACAAGGAAATATGAAACTAACGAATTTATGAACATCTTAACACTCCACAGTTTGCTCATTCTGAAGAAATGAATAAGCTACTTATGTATGGATATAGTGATGACCTTGAAAATAAAAGATAAATGGGATTAGAAAATGCTTTTATTTATGGGTTATACTCTTCCATCTGCTGATTTTATTCTTAATTATAGGTTTTCTTCTGATGCTTGGAAATATATAAGAGAGATACAATAACTGTCTCATGTCCGTTTGCGAAATCTGTTTATGGAACTTTCATCTTCTTTAGCTCAAAAAGATCAAGACAATAGATGTAGAAACCGATTTGCTGAATACGGTGTCTTGTGTTCTTAAGTCAGACATGGCCCAATAATATAAAGGCTCCAAAAATAAGTTTCTTAGAATATCCTTTTGTCAAGTTGCTATGACTTCTTGCAAAGAAAGCTAAAGAAAACAGAATCTTTAAAATAAACTTTTAAGTGATTCTTTTAATCATCATCAAGAATGGGAAATTAGTGAGATTCTTCAATGATGCAAAGAGTGATGATGGATCTAAATTTATTTGTAGAATACTTTCAAGGAAAGTAAGTTTAATAAACGTTCAGAAATCATTGCCAAAAATCATGAAGCAGAAGAAGAACTAAAGTAAATCTTATATTGAAGTGTTTATATTGAAATGTCATCTATCCCTCTAATTCCAAAAATTACAATTAGATGTAAGAGTCTTATAAAATTATAGGCTCTTTAAAGGAAGAGAAGGTAATTTGGCTGACACATAATGTCAAAAGGATTTCTTTTATCATCAGGCAATGTATAATTACAAGAACGGGCTATGATGAAGGACTCAAACGAGTTGAGCAACTTTATATTAAGACAAGAGGAGATTTTCAAATTAGAACAGATAGTGTTCCACTTCAGATGATGATAGTATCGATCAAAGAACCATTCATTAGATAAGCTCTGATAAAGAAAATATCTTTTGATAATATTATCTTAGAATTTAGAATATTGAACTGGAGTAATATATTTGAAACCGCAAAAACTCATAGTGATTCATGCATTATTTTTAGTTCATCGCATTAGATAAATTTGGAAATCGAGATATCAATACTCAGAATGATGAAGAAGAATAGAGTGCAGACTTGGAATAATTATAGTGCTATGTTTGAAAATTTCAACTGATGTCAATCTTTTTAATAGAAACAGTAATAGATAAAAATAACGTATAATTCTTTATAAAATTATCTGAAAAACTTGGGTAAGTGCATCTTTTCAACAAATTACACAACTGGAGTTGTTGAAATCATACCATTAGACAATCTTAAACCAAGTCTTAAATTGTTCTTTGATGAATTACAAGACTCATAAATGATAAAAAGGGATTACGCTATAATACATCAATTATAATAGATTCTAAGACATTGAAAGTGGTACTACTACGATTTGTGCGTCAAAGAAATATTAGCACTTGTAAGTTACATGATAGCAAGGGCCAAATTGTTACTATGGAGAGTATTTGATGACATACTTGCCGATTTAAAAGATAGTTGTTCCGATTACTGAAGATCATTAGATTATTAAAATTTGTCTCTACCGAAAAGGATTCAATTTAAGAAATTCAGTAGCTATGGTTTATGATCTATAGAGTATAATCCATTATATATATATGCATTATTATACATCATACTGATCCAAGTAAACTGTAAATTATTTAAAGGAGGCACTTCCCGAAGTTCTCCTCATGACACTAAATTATGATTATTACTATTTGTTGATCTCCCCAAATTAAGTATGATTTTGCAGGCACCTTTCTAAACAAATAACCTTTGAGTATACCTCTATCTTCCGCATACCCTGATCCTGTTCAGGAACTCGTAATAGTTTGCCGCCTTTTGTACTTGTACTGCACATAGTCCTTGTAGGCCTTCACGCTTTCTTCCCATGAGTTGAAGGTGTAGTAGCTGCCGTTGCTGGGGCGGCGTAGTCCGAAAGAGTTATTATTCTCCAAGCATACCCGTGAAGTGAAATAGCCTGTTTCAAGCAGAGCTTGTGCGGCTACTATATGTGAGAATTTCACATCATACTGTCGGATAACGGCCATCAGGTTCTCGATGTTCAACTCCTTGTTGGGCTTTGTCCCGAATCTGACGTATGTCATCTTATCCTGTAGCTGCGTGATGTAACCGTTAAGATAATCCACGAAAAACATTAGGATCGACGCTCTTCCACCTTTCCTGATTCTGATATGGAGATGCGGGCGGTGCTTTTGCCTGTGTTTCCTGATATTCCCACGATGGTTCCTGCCGAAACGGCATCGCCAGTTCTTACAGTTATCTGGTCAAGATGCCATAAAGACATCCAAAGATGCCATGTTCCAAAACGACATAGTTGCCATAGCCTCTATTCCCGAAATGTACCTCCTTGATGATACCGGGCAGCATCGCATAGACTCGTGCATGGTTGCATTGCAGGTCTATGCCGTCATGGAAAGCCGCACATCGCTTTTACAGGGTCTTTGCTGATATCCGAAAGCTGAGTGAGTTTTCAGGAAGTCGAGCGGAAGGCAGACATTCATGCGCTGGCTGATCAGACTGAAAAGCGAGGGAGTCCTTCACATTGACAAACAGTGGTACGTCGCTTCTCGATAGAGATTTCCAAGCCTGAGCCTGTTTGGAAAAGGTCACATCAGGTTGTTTTTGCGCCTACGCTGTCCTTCTTTTGCTTTGTAACCGCTTGTCTTTCAAGCTTTACCTGTTTGCGAACTACCTCCGGACGGAGGTATAAAACTGCGCTACCATCTTCATGCTGCAGTAATCATGGTGGCAAAAACTAATAGAAATAATCTGTATCGTCTCATCTTATCATATTGCTTTTTGATAATTTTGTTCGGTGAGAAGTGAATGTGCAAGACTTCTCTCGACAAATTTACCGATAAACATTCAACGTATGGGAAATATGATGACTTTTCAAGCTCAGGGAGCTGTCTTAGAGAAACTGATGCAGTTGGGTATCGACAGGGAAAAACTGGAGTTGATGCCTGATGGTCTGAAAAGTTCCACTGCTTCGTGGAGAGATAACGCCTGTTTTTCGTGGCCAACATGGAAACATCAAATGGCAAGGTGATACAGTTACCGCTCAAAGCCCAACTCGTGCTAGATGAAAACAACCAAGTGATGCTGATGACCTATCCGCTCCGCAAGAAAATTGCCAATGAGCTGAACCTCAATCAGAATGAACTTCAGCGTGTGCAGTCAGGCGATGTAATCCGCAAGGAGGTGGACGTGGAGGGAGAAAGGAAAGTAAGATTTATCCAGTTGGATAAAAACCAACTCGCTCATGCACCGCGACGTGGCAAGTGTGCCTATCGAAGCGGAACTGCAAACACAGGATAAGGTGAAAGACATTGACTTGGGAGCCAACCAGAAGGAGGCGCTTCAGGAAGGAAGCCCATAGAAAGTTTTCGCTGGCGACACCAAGGTAACGGTGGGCGTTGACCTGCGCGAGCCACAGGGCTTCAAGGTGGTCAACGGCGACATGAAGAATGGGAACGGCTCCAGCAGATGCGCTACGATGATGCCCACGAGATTTTATGGGTTATGTGATGACCGACGAGAACCGCTGGGAATACCAGAAGGTGGTGGAACGCCAGACCATGACCAACAACCTCTGGAGTCTATCGAAAAGAAACAGCGTACTGGCTTGATACGATAACTCCGGACTAGAACCATTCTTTCCCAAACAAGGGATTCTTTAATATTCTGCTCCCCGGCTTGTCGCTTTGCGTAGCCTCGGTGAGTGCTTTAACATTCTTCTTTGTTGGCGAGTTCTTCTGTTGTAGAACCGTAGCGTTAAAAGCACATCACGATAAGCAAGGTGGGTAGAAAGAAAAACAATAATCTTGATTACGATTACATTGTCAGCTCGGTGGCTGGCTATGCCAAGGTTGCTCCTATTGCCCGAAAGGTGAAGGCGGGGACGGTATGGGCCACTAGCCGAGGCAGCGGTGATGATGACGGCTGCCGTGAGGAATATCATGCCCGGCCGACAAAGCAAGCGATACTGGTGCCTATTCCCAACCGCACTGGCAGGGCAGGCTATACCAAGACGCTGGCCGAGAAAATCAGTGAGGCGTTTGCATCTGCCTATCATCGACGCATTGGCAAGCAACACCCACGAGCCGCTTTATCTGGTGGAGAAAGCCAATGGCTCGCTCGATGAAGTGCCGCTCTACTTCTATCGCATCCGAAGGGTGCCCAGAGACAAGATACCCATTCTCATTGATAATGTACTCGACACCGGGCACACGGCAATGGCTGCCTACGAAGCGATGGGCAGACAGGACACGCTGATGGCGGTGCTCGGTGATACGCATAAGTTCATGCCCAACAAATGGAAGTCGGATAGTTTACCCTTTAATTGACAACAATATGGCAAGCAAGAAAAAGAAGAGGTGCAGCAGCAAGCTACCCCCGAAGGAAGAGCCGAAGGCTCAGACTGAGAAAAAACTGCAAAGAAAACCGCGAAGCTCCCGAAGTCGAAGACGCTGGCAGAGCCTGTACGAGAACATGAAGGAGAAGCATCCTGATGCCGTCCTGCTCTTCAGGACGGGAGATTTCTCACGGCCCTGAACGCTGATGCCTCCAAGGTGGCTGACACATTGGGTGTCAAGGCTACCAAGCCAGCCAAGACTGGAGACGGCTCACTGCAAGTTACATTTCCCCATCATGCACTGGACACGAATCTACCCAAACTCATCAGGGCTGGTCTTCGTGTGGCCATCGTGGATAGTCTGGAAGAAGCAGAGTGTGGAGAAATCCGCATCGGAGAAAGCGGGAACGAAAGCACTGGAAAAGAAAGAGGAAGGACAAACCGTGGAGAAATCGGCTACCGCCAAGCAGGAACATCAGCCACGCGAGCCGCAGATGGTTACGGTCAATGGCGACAAAAGTCTCTCATGCTCATGCCTTCCAGTCTAAGGTGAATCCCGCCGGTTGGTTCTATGTGGCTCAGCTCAACGGCAAGCAGCTCAACCCCATGAAGATGGATGCTGCCGACATCGCAGCTTATCAGAAACGGGAGGCGAAGGTGGAGGACATGATGCAGAAGTATTATCCTACCAAGTTGGCTCCCAAGGTGTCGGTGGAGGAATACAAGGCTGCCAACATTCTTTCCGATGGTAGGGTCATCGACAAGATGACGGTGTATAAGGAGAAAGATGAGCAGCGTGCCGACTATGGTAATGCAAGCTCTACGCACGGGTGGGCGACCAGCGTATGTCCGTAGCCAATGACCAAAGGCGGACCAGAGTGCTTTTCTTCGACCGCGTGACGACACCAGCGGCTTTGGTGGAAAAGAACTTCGGCGAGCGGCTGCATCTGGCATCGGCATACTCGGCTTATCAGCTTCCTGCCAACATCAAGGTGGAGGACATCCGGGTGGCGAAGGACAACATGGACGGCAAATGGAAAATATCTGCTGCCGTGGGTGAGAATGGGCGCACGGAGAAGAAGGCGATTTCCTTTGACGACGGCTTTTCGCTCTTCCAAGCCAAGACCGTCACCCGGGAGCAGCTGGCAGCCAAGTATCTCTCGGACGACATCAAGGTGCTGTCGGGACAGAAACAAGCCATCAGCAACGGACTGAAGATGTAGAGCTTGGTTATGGTATAGTGAATATGAATTACAAAATACAGGCAAAATAAAATCAAAGAAAATGGCATATAGTTTTGAAGAGCTGGTCCAGCTCAAACAGGACAGACGGATCGGGTGGCTGCAGTTCACGCTCGAAGGCGAGCATGCGGACGGCTTCATGCAGTGGTGCAAGGAACACAACACGCATCCCAGTGAAGATACCGCTGAGTTCTACATGGAGTCGGTGGAACTGAGTATGCAGGACAAGCAAAATCTTGGCGGAGGACGACTATGACTACAGCTGGAACTGAGACAAGACGCTCGGTCAGAAAGGCCGTGAACCGGTTCACGGAGATGATGATTGAGCGCATGGAACAGATGAAGTCCGTTGGGCTGGCACTAAAGGGGTGGATTGGCGGCGCCACCGCTCCCGGTGCCATGCCTCAGAATGTGTCCGGCGTGGATATTCGGGAGTAACTCTTTCTTCTCCAACTGGACACGGCGCTCCGTGGCTACTCCATGCCCGTGTATCTCACCTTCAAGCAAGCCAATGACTTGGGAGCGCATGTCAAGAAGGGCGAATCGGCTATGCCGGTGCTCTACTGGGATATCATGGCAAGGGACAAGGATGGACGCAAAATCACCAAAGAAGCCTACCGCAAGATGAGCCTTGCGGAACGGATGCAAAGTGCAGACGATTCCTTTCTGAAGGCATACAGCGTGTTCAACTATCGACCAGACGAATCGGACGGAAGTGAAGCCCTGACAAGGTGGAAGCCCTCAAAAAGCTGTTTTCCCCGCTGGAGTTGCGTGATGCCGAGGGGATGTTTACCAGCAAGGCCCTCGACCGTATGTTTGAGAAGCAGGAGTGGATTTGTCCCATCAATACGACAAACAGGTGCCGGGTGCATACTTCTCGCCATCCAAGGATATCATCGTCATTCCGAGGGAAGGAGCAGTTCAACATCGGCAGAACATCAGAGGAAATGTATAAGGACGGTATGGAGTATTACTCACTGCCTTGCACGAGATGGCTCACTCCACGGGGACTGAATCCCGACTGAACAGGGTAGCCATGAGAAGTTCAGCGACGCAAAAAGTATGCCAAGGAGGAACTGGTGGCTGAGCTGACGGCGGCGATGGTGGGCAACTCGATGGGCTTTGACAAGCGCATACTGGACAACAACGCGGCCTACCTCGATGGCTGGATCTCCACACTGAAAGAATCTAAGTTCATCGTGTCGGTGATAGCCGACGTGAACAAGGCTGCCAACATGGTACTGGAAGAGGGTGGACAGGGCAGAAGATGGCATTGGGCGAGGGCCTTTGCTCGACAAGAACAGGAACCTTTCTGCTGACGCTCTCCAAGGACAAGATTGTCTTTGAGAATGCCTCGATCATCAAGCAGAACGACGGGGATTATGCGGTGCGTGCCTCCTATCAGAGGCAGGACTTGGGATTCAAACCGATTGACCGAAATGTGGGCATCCTCTATTTTTCTCTGTCGGAGGAAGCGGAGAAGGCTCGTCTGCTCTCTCGCACGCTGGAAAAAGCTATGGCGATGTAGTCCTTTCACAGACGGCAGCAACGCTCGCATGGTATGAAAATCTAACCTCTTATACTTGTAGATGGTTATGAAACAGACCGTAAACTTCAAAGACCTGAAAGCCAAGGTCGGCGTGGATGACATTGCCTATTACCTAGGGGTATCGCCTCGACTGCTCGGCAGCGTGGGCAGATATATCGAAATGGTGCTTGCCTGATACCACCGGACATGAGGACAAACTCATCATCAAGAACCCGAGGAGAAGGCCGCACAGACTTATTTTCGTCGTAACGGGGCGAAAGGGCGGCGATGTAGTGTCGCTGATTCGTGAGAATCTTAACGGCTTTCCACGGGTCCGGCAGGAACGGTGGGAAATCATCAGTGGTGATGGCCCGCTTTGCCAACGAGCCGATTCCGATTATGGGGATAGCCTGTATCTTGCGAAAGCCGGATATAGCGACAACCGTGTATTCGATCCGAAAGCGCTACGAGACGAAGACGATAGACGGTGATTTGTCGGAGGTAATGGCGTTCTTTGCCCAGCGTAGCATCAACGAGAGACGGTGAGCTGTCTTCGCTCCGTTCATCAAGCAGATAAGAGACAGCTGCCACACCACCTACAAACAGTTCAATATCGGCTTTCCCATATACGGAGGCTGGTAAGGACAGGTGGTGGGCTATGAAATTCGTGGCTTTCGGCTCATTCAAGAGTAAAGGCCGCAGGTACCAACTCGACGACGGGCGCATGGATAGCCGACCTATCAAGGGGTGGTAATGCCTTCGGACATTCAGTATGTTTATTTTGCAGAGAGTGCCTACGACATCATGGCGTTCTATCAGATGAATCATCTTCGGTTGGACGCGGCTCAGTCGGTGTTCATATCGCTGGGCGGTACTTTCTCTGACGGACAGATAAAGGGCATCATGTCGTATTACTCGGAAGCCAAGGCGATGGACTGTTTTCGACAATGACCTTGCTGGGCGTATCTATGGCATCCGCATGGCTGCTCTGCTGGAGGGTATCCGCTTGAATGTGCATAAGGAGGTCAAGGAGGTAGAAGATAACGGTCGGTGATAAAGGCGTTTACCGTTCCCCAACGAACAACTGTCGATTGCTGAGCTTCGTAAGCATATCAGCCTTCGGCTACAAAGTGGGCGAATGGAAAGCTGCCGAGAACTACAAGGACTGGAATGACCAGCTGATGGGTAAGCAGATGGAGCCTATGCCTGTGGAGAATAAGTTTGCAAGGGACAGGAATCTGGCTGACCGTCGAGAGAAAGGAGTAAAGCTTATGAAACGAATCTTCATCATATCATTGTTTGGCGGTTTATCTTTGCTGTCCTTGATGGCGCAACGAGACGGACCCGACGCTGACGGGTGCCGTAGTAGCGCAGAGCGAGATGCTGAAAAAGATTTTCAAGGACCGCGAGACGACAGAAGAAAAATCATTGCAGCGGAAACAGCGGTCACTGTAGCAATGGACAGGATGCTAAGGTGGAAGAACAAAGATGCTGGAGTATCTTTCCAATGCCCAGGGATGCCATGCAGAACCTTTATCAGATCAAGCGGGCGGCAGAGCTGACGACGGTGGAGATTCCACGAAACATGAACCTGTTGCGCCAGTCACTGCCTGGTCATCTGAAAAGGAACGGCCATTGCGCTGCTGGTGTCTGACGAGACTGACGGATGCTGCCACGCAGATGGCTTCGCTCTATCCGTTCATGCAACAACTGGTGACGAGCGGCACATACAACGTGAGTGGCTATGATGCCACCGGTAAGTCCGTGAATGAGAAGCATAAGGTAAACCTACTGTCATCGGCGGAACGGTATTACATTGCCAATGAGGTGGTGACGAAACTGGAGACGATCAACACCGATCTGTGGCTGCTGGCATGGCAGGTAAGGACGTACTCGTGGAATGACCTGTGGTTCGGGCTTGATCCTGAAGGTTGGGCCACGGTGATGTCGGGGAAGGCGATAGTAGATGGACTGGTCTATGAGTGGAAATACATCTGACCAGCCGAAATGTGGGTATTTTTCCGTACTTTTGCACTGCAACACTTTGTTATTTCGAGGAAGAGCGGTGCAAACAGCGGATTTGCCAAAGATAAAGTAACATAAAACGTAAAGAAATAACAAAATGAATGATACTGGCAATTTGCTGACCTGCCGGTCTGCGGCAGGGCACAATGGTACATGACGAACATGGATGGAAGTGCAGTGAGCAGTCCTGTGGGTTCGTTATCCCTAATCGTGTGTTTTAATCTGAAATAACGGAGGAACTGGTGCACGCAGCTGATCAAAGCTATGGCCATACAGGGCTGCTCTCCCTGCAGAACAGGGACGGACAGCATTTTCAAGGCGGCTCTCGTCATCCGTAACGGAAGGTGGATGGTCTCGTCAGGTGTGCATTACATCGACGGAGTATGTCCTATATGTGGAGGAAAAGATGCGTAAGACCTCGAAAGGGCTACCGATGCGAGAACTCCATCGGCGAGCATCCGTCGTGTGACTTTTATGATTCGGGTATTATCTGCAACCGTAGGATTACGGAGCAGGATGCCGTGGCGTTCTTGAATGGCAAGCATATCGCTGGAGGGCTTTGCCTCGAATGAGTGGAAAGATGTTTGCCTCGTCGTTGTCGATAGCCGAAGGCAAGGTGAAAGCTGGAATCGCGCATCGCGAAGTGTCCGCATTGCGGGGCGACCTACATGTGGGGCTGAAGGCGTACAACTGTGCCAATTATCGCAATGCCGAGCATCCCTGCAAGTTCTCCATCTGGCGTAACATCAGCGGTCATGCCGTGTCGGTGGAGGAGGTGAAACAGATTTGTGAGCAGGGCGTGACGAGGGACAGCATTGAGTTTTACAAGGAAGACGGGACGGTGTACTACAAGCGTCTGCAGCTAACGCCTGAAAAGGACAGAATAATCATGATTTAAGTAGTTATTAGATGATGAAAAAGACAAAGTATTCTATATGTAGTGGTGGCATTGTTGTGCTCACTGGCATGTATGCGAATAAGACGTCAGCGTTGAAGCAGACTGGCGGTGGAGAATCTGAAACAGTCGGTGGAATATCCTAAGCAGTTGACAGGTGATGGCTATATCAGAACCTGATTCGGCTTTTGGTTTCAGCTACTTCTCGCAAAAAGAGAAGGCGGGCATCGTCCGTATCATGAAGTCGGTCACGGACAGTATTATGAAGCGCACTGACAATATGCGGTCGCTGGACATCAACGATTTCTACGTGATGGATCTCGCTGAAAGGCAGATGCGTGCCAACTCGGACATTCAGGCAGATGCTAATCAGGCTACCGGCAAGAAAGGAATGGACAGGCTGGAAAGGTAAAGATCGACTATCAGGCGGTAACACATCATGGCATGAAATACAATGCTGAACGGTGGTTCTTCATCAGTAGGGACGGCAAAGGCGGTGGTGAGGACGTTTGAGCTACCGCTGCCATAAATGATATTGTATGGTTTGGTTGAATTGGGTTAACACTCTTTTTGTTTAGGTGGAGGTTGTCGTGAGACAGTCTCCATTTTTGTCTATCATTTCCATGTTTGCAGTTGCCTCCTTGCTGCAAGTACTCATTTTCTTTGCAAAGTTACGGCATAGGAAAGAACGGCAAGCACCGCTATGGCTCTGCGCAGAAAAATAGACGGCAGCCTTCCCAGCAATCATAGATTGGGGTATTCCGTCGATTTTTCCGTGCATTGCTTGTCTTTCCCCTCTTATGCCGTCCTGTTTTGCTCGAAAATTAAGTACCTGCAAGAAGTCTGAAGACTTCACAAAAGGGAAAAGATTAAGATTTATAACCTCTAAAATGATAAAGTTATGCACGCATGGATTTTTCAATTATCGGAAGAACGCATCGAGGGCTATCTCTGTGAAGATACCTTGTTGCAGGGTGATGGCAGCGACTACGACTATTGTGCCGCCATATCAGAGGAAGAACGGAAGAGAGCCGTTTATTCGCTCATGGCTGATATTTTGCCATTGGGCATGTTTCGCCTCAAAAATGAAACGGCTTTGGTGTATCAAGGCGGTTTTCGAGCAGTGGAAACGTGAGTGGGTGGAGCGTATTCAGATGAAGGGCGGCAAAAGGTGAAACACGGAAAACGTGATGAACTTTTGCGGTGAGGTGTACCAGTTGGAAAACCGAGTTGCAGAAATCCGCTCGGGTACCGATGCCCACTTCACCTTTGCAGCGACGACTATCAGACCTTTGCGGAGAAGTCGGCGGAGTTGATGCGAATGGTGGAGCACCTGACGGAGGGCGACGAACTTTTACATTGGTGGTATCATTGATTTTCATTTCTAAAGCGTATGGATAATATCAGTATTTTTTCGATAGAGGGCGTTGATGCAAGGGAGATTTGCAATGCGCAGTTAGGGCGATGCCCTGTTTGCACCCTGTAGTGTGTGCGACAAGTGGAATGGGCAACTTCCCATCAGTGGACAATCTGTTTTACGGATATGTGGAAGATGACATCTTTCTACAACTATCTCGGATGACGAGTTTGAGACCCACGTCAATGCAATGTTTGATTAAAGTAGAACCAGGGTATGCCGAGCTCGGCATACTCCACAAAAAAATGCGATGAAGAAGATTTATAGTGTACCGGCTCGATACATCTTCGAGGGTACTTTCAAGGTGGAAGCTGAAAACAGCGAGGAAGCTAAAGAAAAAATTCTGAAACACTGTGGCATGGTCATGGGCAGTGGCATACAGACCACTCTGCCAGACCATGAGATTGATTGGAGTATTCTACAACCACCCCTTGTAAGCAGAGTGGGCAGAATAAGCAGGGAGAAATAATGCACAGGTTGGGCATATCTGACAAAGGTATGCCCAGGCTTGAAAATCGAGCAGCGGTCACAGTCCGCTGCCTGTTTAGGGAGAAAGATGTCCAGTTGAATAATGCTTTGTTGAAGTGAAAGTCTTGTTTTTACGTCAAAAACAAGACAAATGTATTAAATAGCTTTATTTTCCCTGAAAGCCGTGTTTCGCTATCACGTCATAAATGAGTGTGATGGCTCACACCGCTTTCATCGCTCCCATCGGACACGGAGCGACAAGGAGAGAGGTTGGGACGTTTTGTGCTGAATGGGTGTATTGGCATGGTGCAGAAAGGATGAGGCTACCGCTGTTTACGCAGGTGATGAACTTTTGCCCATAACCACTTCACTACTCCACCTATCTTACTTTCTGCTCCGTGCCTATACACACCATATCGCACATCTTTTTCAGTGTAACGTCAGTGTTTCTCCAGTGTAACCCAATTCTTGCGTTGCACTGGGGTTACACCGACTATCTTTGCAGGTTTTACCTATATTGCAGAAGGCTTTTCCCTGAAAGCCGTATCTCCATTCATTGCGCATAGAGCAGCAATCATTACGATACCGCTTTCATCATTCTTTAGGGACAAAGAATGACAAGGGAGAGAGGTTAGGTCATTCCGTGCGCAGCAAGGCCAGTAATGAGCTGAAGAAGCCACATTGCATTTCAGACTTGCAGCAAGAAGCCCAAGCATCATTGCATGCAGTTCTTCCATTCCATTTTCGGCCCTCTTCAACTCTTCACCTGCCTTAGCGCACTTTATATTTTGAGAAACAAACCTTCTTCGGTGATCATCCATTTTCTTCGCGAAGTTCGCTATTGGCACATTCCGGTCAAGTACCAGTGCCTTATTTTTCAGGTTTTTTATTGGCTTCTTTAATCTGATCGTGGTATGCTAATAAAAAAACTTGAAAAATTCCTTGCCCTTGAATGTGTTGCCCAATAGCAACTGATTTGCTCGAAAATAGTTTTCCCCGAAGAAGTCATTAGACTTCACAAGAGGGAAATGAATCGAAATGCTTTGCAAACGAGCGCAATAAAAGTTCACTTTTTAATTGCCGAGTGCAGCTAAGTATTATACAAAAGGTAACGGGGTAGCTCACCACTGCTCCACAAAAAGCATTTTATATGACTAATCGACTGATGACGGCAGAACTCGCCGAACAGCTGAAGGACTTCCCCCTTTATTCTCAGGACGGGAAGCAAAAGGACGCCACTTGCGTCTGTGTTTTCGAGATTGGACTCATCCGCTGGTATGTACTGGAGGGGCAGCCAGAAGGCGACGACTTCACCTTGTTCAGTATCGTCGTAGGAATGGCAGAAACGGAGTATGGTTACGCCTCTGTTAAGGAGATGGAAGGTATCACTGTAGATGGCTCCCAGTATGGATTGGGCATGTTGAATATAAAACAAGTACCAGACTTCAAGCCCTGCCCACTTGCCAAGATACAGGACAAGCGGCTACAGGACTTCCTGTCAAGGCTTTACGACGAACAGTAATGAAAAGACTTTGCAAGCAAGAGTAAAAAGAAGCTCGCTCCAACTTTGCCGACTGCAGCTAAACATTATGAAAAGGCGGAGCTTCCGCCTTTTTTTATTTTTGTAGGGCACATATATTTCTGTTGTCTTTTCTGTCTTATTTGTCTATTTGATATAATTCATTGATAATCAGAAATATAGTATTCTTTATTGTTAGACAAAACTTATATTATATGACTAAAACAGAAAAAAATCTCCACTTCGTTCCTTTTTCTAAGACAAGCTATGACAAGCCAAGACAATGCTGGTAATATATAACTCTCTGATACTCACCAATAAGACATATAAGACAATTAAGACAAGGAACACGGGTATTCCTTTATGCAAAATACAAAGCAAAAAAATACCATGTGGGTACTATATGGTTACCACATGGTATCAAGATGCGGAAGAACTCTGCATCGAACTAATTGACATGAGATATATAAAGACTTTTCGTTATACGAAGCCAAAAGCACTGAAATCTCCATCTAAAATGAATCTTCCTTTTTCCTCTTTCATCTGTCCGGATTGCATCTCTAAATTTATATCGAATGATTGAACCAGCTTGTCATAATCGAAAAGCAATAAGAACGTTGCTGGACAGACATCTTGGTGGGCATCCCTTTTGCGTCTTTATGCTCGAAATCAGTACCCTGATTGCCCTTCTTGACGACGTGGTAGGTCATGCGCTGCTCGCTCAGGTACTCCTTGCTGTTCTCCAAATAGTAGCGAAGCGACTCTTCGAGCAGAGAGGTCTCACCGTTGCGGTGGGCATTGAGCTTGTAGAGCATGAAGATACGAGTCTTCTGAAGATAGAGTATCTTGCGAGGCTCGGCCCATTCCGTTTCACTAATGGTGCTGGAGTGGAATCGGCTGACGGCTCTAATCCTGAAATCAGCATCTTCGTAAATTTCGCCCTCGCTATTGAGGAACTGCACCATACGCCAGAAACTGCCTAACTCGTCATTAGTCTTGCACTCCATATTCTGGTGGATGATGCCATCTACCGTGATATTCAGTATCTCTGAATATGAAAGGGGGAGATCCAACTTGCCTTCCAAACATCGGAAGGCTGTAAGTGGAATCACCCAGTTTTGCACAATTCGGTCAATGACATTCCTGCTGCCCAATCGTTTGTTTACATCATTCAATATCAAATGATACTGATCATAAAAAACTTTACCAAACTGATCCCGATGGGCTAACAGTTGCAAGGTAAGATGCGTCAATCCTTTGGAACGCATCATGAGTAACCTTTGGTAATTTTTCTTTTCGTCATCCGTAAACTCTGACTTGGGAAACGAGAGGAAGATGAGTCGGCTGAAGAGGGCGATGTCGGCCGTGGGCATCTCCTGCCCGGAGATAATCACGCCTGCATCTACGGCGGTGGTCTCCTTCTTCTTGTCGGTGCCCATGTTCATTCAGGTGCGCCCCGTGCCGTCCCAAAGGCCTTTGATAAACTCAATCTTGGCGGTGTCGATACCGTTCTTGTATTCGTCGATGTGTACCAGGGCATTGGCGGCGGCAGCCACGGTGTCGTTGAGGGCCGGAATGGTGGAGTTCTGGATGTTGGGCGGTATGTTGTCGATCACGAAGAATGACATCAGCGTGTGGCCCAGTTCACTCTTACCAGAACCTTTCGGACCGAACAGGTCGAGGATGGGGAAAAGAGCGGGTTGTGAGAGTGATGATGTCACGGAAGAGTGTGGCGAGATAGAAGCAAAAAGCCTATCTTGCCATTGTCGCCAAAGACGAGAAAGAGCTGACGGGTGAAGTCCTGGAGACTGATCATGGAGAAATTGAAAATGCACAAACTGACGCTCGAAGCGGAAATAGTCGGTGTTCTCCTTATAAATCTGGGAGAAAGCTGGCAGGTAGTAGTTGCCCTTTTCGCCCAGATGTACGATGCCGTATTCATTAACTTCGCTGAACTTCCCTCCATAATAGATGCCGTTGCCAAAAGGTATAAAGCCTTTCTTGTTCCAGCCAAGCTGCTTGATCTGGGCTGCCGTCTCGGTCTTTTCATAGAGGAAACTCTTCAGTTTGATGAGTTCCTTCTCACCGGCCTTCCAGATGAAGTTGCCGAGCGATTCAAGCTTCTGACGGAACTTCTGGAGTGAGATAAGGTCTTCCTGCTCCATCTCCACAATCTCCTTCGTGCCCAACTCGTTAGTAAGCAGGTAGAGTCGCTTGGCCATGAGTGGGTCCCTTGATGTGGAAGAGGGGTGTCAGCGTAAAATTGCTCCATTCCAGCACGCCGCCCTTCTCGGTGGTGGAAGTATTTGCCGTGGTCTATCCAGAAACCATAACGGCGGTTCAGGTCAACCTCTTCCTCCTTCGGGCTGTCGCGCCTTATCTTTTCGTTCTCGATTGCCTTCTGCCAGAAGAGCTTGCCCCGATGGTACTTGGTGAGGGGCATCAATGTACATCGTGAGTTTGGTGTCGTCGTCGATAAATGACAGCAGATAGGGCTACCTGCTTCACGGCATCGCTCTTCTCTTCAGTGTTGCCACAAGTTTCAAACAGCTTGGCAGCCAGCCACAATACGAAATCTACTTCCAGTACGTCCCTGAAGATGCTGATATGGGTGAAATAAGTGTCAGGATCTTCTTTCTTGCCATCCTCGGTGGTAGGTATTTCCTTGACCGATACGATAAGGTGTTGCTCGGTGGCTAACTTGCCGGCTTTCATCACGGCTTCAACGCCCGTTCCGAACACGGCACCGTCCTTGGGTGGGTCGTTATCGGGAATGAAACATACCTTTGGGGCTGCCCGATGGATGAGCTGGAACTGTTCGGCTGTCCATGCCGAACCGAGGTCGGCCACGGCGTTCTGCACACCGATGGAGTGCAGGCGCATACAGTCAGGTGCGCCCTCCACGAGATACATCTGTCCTGTCTTTCCTGCTGCCCTCCACGCACGTCTAAACCAAAGACCGTGTTGCGCTTACTGTAGATGAGGGATTCCTTGCTGTTGAGGTATTTGGGCTGGCTGTCGTCCATCACCCTTGCCGTGAAGCCGATGATGTGCTGGTAGCGGTCCTTGATGGGGATGACAATACGGTTCTGGAAGAAGTCGTAGCCCTGTGGGTTTATAAGCCCCAGCTCCTGAAGGAACTCCTTTTTGCAGGGGCAGGTGAGCGAGGTTTTGCCGTCGATGGGCGCAAATCCATATCTATTTCGTCACAGTATTTCTTTCCCCATCGGTGGTAGGCATAGTCCTGGGCTGGTTTGTAGCGTAGGAACACCTCACGGTAATGCTTATGCACAGCAGTGTTGACAATCAGCAGTGACTCGTGTTTCAGTCGGTTCTGCTTCTCATCGATGGTTTCCTCGCGTTCCTCCACCTCAATGCCGTACTTCCTGCCCAGCCACTTCACAGCCTCGGGGTAGGCCATGTTCTCATGCTCCATCAGGAAGGTAATCGCATTGCCTCCCTTATGACAGCCGAAACAGTAGAACATATTCCGATTGGGCGTAACCGTGAAGGACGCTGTCTTCTCTTGATGGAAAGGGCACAGCGCACGATAGATAGTGCCACGCTTCTGAAGCGGCAGGAACTCAGCCACAACATCTTCTATATGCACTGCATCAAGTATTTTTTTCTATAATAGTCTTGGGTATCATTTCATCCTCTAATAAAGTTTGGTAACACAAAAATGCCTTGACCGACTGGCTTCGCAGCTGGTCGGTCAAGGGACTTCATAGTCACTTGTTATTTAGAGGATTGCTAAGTTTCACGTAGTCCTGCCACCAGTTCTGATTTCAGAATATACCAGCAGCGTCCCATCTTGTGGGCTGGGATAAGTCCATTCTCTATTCGGCGACGAATAGTACACTCCTTACGCTGCAGCATTTTTTGCAATGTCGGGCACTGTATAAACTGTATCCGTAGCATCAACAATCCCATTGGCTGTGAGCATTGCCTTAATCGTGCTCTGAGCCGTTTTCCCATCTGTCTCTTCCAAAGAAACTCTTTTGAGAATTTGTTCTTCCATTTTTTTGCATTTCTATCTCCATTTAGTTCTTTCACACGTTCCTCTCTTGAAACCACATAGATTCCGATTCTTTCAGCCTCCACATTATAAGTTACATGGATAAACTTTCCTGTTCTACGACCTTGAAAACGATTATACTTACTAATAACGTTTCTCACACTGTGCTCATCCTCAAATGACACATTGGCGACCTTTATGTCACCAATCTTGGACTTCTGCACCCACTCTGTAGGATGAATGAGCCTTTCTACTTTAATTTTAACCATATTATTGAATATTGATTAAGACCAGTACACCGTGCACTGGCTTCTTAAAGTAAAAAGCTTGAGGTTCCTCAAAGACATCGTTTTGTTCTGCAAGAAATCGTTATTCTCCATCGTCTAATACTATTTGATCAATCACTTAAAGTGGTTTCACGATTTATTGCTACAAAAATATAGACAAAAAAGATGATATAAGAGCATGAATTCCGCAAACTCTGCCAACCAACCAACTATTTAACGTTTGAGAATGGGATTCTACAGGATAAAATGGGTATTTGAGGGATATAATATAGTAAATAGTGCATACACCTACTTGCTATAGGAACATATCAGTACTGTTTATATGTTTGGTATGTGGAATATATTGTATTTGAGTTATAATTCTTCTATTTAGAAAAGCTTTTTCCCAGGCTTAATAGATAATATACAAACAAAGAATTATGTCCAACCTATATGAGTGTCCCACACCTGTGAGTGGGTATGGAGAGATTGACATGACAAACGTATTAGATAAGGTATATAAAGATAATTATCACTTGGTGGCAATCATCAATGGGCATCGTCGCTGATTTGTCATCAGAAAAGGCACCGAAAACGGGCAGATGATTAGCAAGATAGGGAGTAGCCGTATCACGGAAGAGGTCATTAAGAATATGACAGATATGGTATTTAAGGATTATAGATCATTATATTTTCTCCATCAATGGGGATCCCTTTGCTACCAGCAGAGAAATCCCCATTCTAATTTATTGTAGATTATACACCACAAAACGAGAGCTATGTTGTTCCAACATTCCCTATACTTCAGGCAATGCGCCCTGCTTCAAAGTTATTTTCGTGGTATGTCCTTTTTCAAGTTTGCACCGTCCGTTATACATCAGATCTTCTTCGGTATATTTCATACCGGGACTGGCAAAGTAGATTTTTAGGTCATAGTCGCCAGCAGACAGGCGGCTCATCTTGAAACTCACGTCATAGTTGCAGATGCAGTCGGCAAGGGCTTCCAGCTTGTCATGATATACCACAAGCACAATCTTGTTGTCGTCATTGGCAATCTGGACGTGGATCTTACGCACGGCGCAATTTCCTTGACATCTTCCAAGACACCCCTTAACGATGCCGTCTCCCTCTAACTGTAATGACAGAGGCTGGCTTAACGATGTTTGTCTCATAAATATCCGGCTGAGTGTCCGTTTCTGAAAGATTCAATTTACAGGCACTATTTACCACATCATAAACTTTCATTGCGTCAAGGGCTATATGCTCCGACGAACATGCTGATAGTCCTAAAAGACATACCAGACTGAAAAACAAATGCTTTTTCATCGTTTTGAATATTTTAATGATACTGTATGATTTTTACTTATGTTCACATGTTACGGTAAAAATATCTTTTTCCCATTCAATATATAAATTCCTTTTGGCAGGCCATGAGTAGCATCATGATATGAGGATGTCTCTCTTATTTTTATTCCTTGAGAGAATAAAACCGTATAGATTTACCATTCTGTTTTGCAAAAATTTATGTCCGAGGTTTCATGTCCTGGCAAATGAAGGTTAAACCACTCCATATTGCGTTTCAAGGCAAATCTCAAAGTAGTGGCTTCTTCTGATAGCGGTCTTGAAACACTTTTTATGCCATCGTTCACAGTCATGTATAAGCTGATTCATAAGGATAAAGTCGTTAACCAGATCGTCAATCCATTTGTCTGACTTAGCAGGATAAAATTCTTTCCATGCCTGTCTCACAGCCGTACAGAAATCATCATCCTTCAGTAGTTCGTCAATCCAATGGGAGGTAAAAACACTACGAGACCTTCATTTTTATAGGTGTAGTCTGTCTTTTCTCTTTCATGCAGCTTAAATCCCATATCGGTCCCGCAACCCATCGCTGCCCTTCCCCAAAATCTTTATGCAGATAAAAACTGCCGTGAAAGCCGTCTGGATTATCGAGCACCTCTTGAATGATGAAGAAGCGCGCCATGGCATCTACATCAATACGCTCTTCCCACTTGCTATGATTCTTATCTTTTGAGTAAATATCTTGGTTAATGCCTTGAACTCATCAGTAAGCCAGTTCTTCTGTGCCTCAGACAGCACTTCTGGTGAATGGTAGGTTATATTGATATTCCATTGAGGATTCTCCCTAAACATTATCTGATTTGATTCAAAATAGTTGTCCACTTCCACGAGCCAACCTCCATGTATAGTACTGGCATCCACATTTCTATCAGGCTGTTCATAAATGTTTACTCTATCCTACCTATCCTTATAGTCTCGGTAAGCAGGTAAAAGCTATTATAGTCTCCATTGAGTACCACCTCTATCGGCTTGACATAGTGTCAATCCATACCAATAAGATTTCCCAGTTTCAGCCGACCATTGTGGGGATTAAACTTTAATAATGCTCAATGTTTATTCTGTGCATACCTAACAAGGTAACTTATTGTCTAACTTTATTTTTATAAGGTTTCTTGTCGCCCCTCCACGATGAATGTCCCTCAGCCCACGTATCTGCATAGTCTGTGGAGCCTAGGGATTCTATACTCGCTTGCCCTGCAGGATCCGCAATATAAAAGGTGGCAGAAACATACTCTGTCTTAGAAGTGATTGCTTTTACCATGATCCGTGTTGATATACATGACAGGAATGGTATTGGATGGTTCGATACCATATTGAAATTCGCATCAACCCCATCCTGACTAAGGGAAGATACAGGAATCAATATCACTATTATCAATAAAAGAAGTATCTTTCCCTATGTCCTAAAGACTATATACTTTCCAATTCTATTCATATATAGCTAAATTTAAGTTCTAATTTTGGTCCGTAATTTGCACAACATAGTCAATTTCTTATGTTTTTGCAAGTTATCAGCTTAAATCACTATCATATCTTCAATTCCTTTTTATCAGTTCGTATGTGCTGCATAGCTTTCAAAGCTGAAATCTCTCATATTCTCCTGCCGTTCTTCCACAATATTTGCAAAAGTTTCTATCTCGGAAAAGAAGCCCTGAGAATATATTTGATTGTTTACAATGGTGGGAACAAATCCGTTTCTTCCATAGAGTCTGAGATTTATAATGTTCCTATGCACCACTTTCTCTAAAGGTAGTCCCAATAAAGCTCCATTTTTTGGAGTAAAATCCAGTTGTTCCATCCTATCCAATTCATAAACACCCTTATTGGTATTGATATTCAGCGTTTCTCTTGCATCATTCCAAGAATAAGCAGTAGATAGTTCCAGCATACCTAAAACGCTTTTATGCTGTAAGGTAAGTAGCAAGGTGTTTCCCCCATCAGAGGCCTTAATCATATTCGCTGACACAATTTCTGCTTTGCCGAAAAGAAACAAGACATAATCTATAGGGTGAATGAACAAGTCGGTCATCGCATCTCCCTCCGGGTACAGCCCCGTAAGATAGCAGTAGTGATAGTGTAGCACATGTTCTTTTTTTAACCGCTTCTGTAATATTTGTGTTGCAGGTGCAAATCGACGTTGCAATCCAACGACGAGAGAAACACCACCATAGAGCCTTGTGGAATCGATGAGCGAGTTTAATTCGTCATTATTTCTGCATGGAGGCTTTTCTATGAATAAAGCCTTTCCAGATTTGATAACTTCTTTTGCTATTCCATAATGTGCGCGGGGACTTGCCGCCACAAACACACCGTCAACAGCTTCGTCATCCAATATCTGTTGTAGGGAGTTTGTACCTTCCACTCCTCTGTATTTTTTTGTAATTAACGCAGCTTTCTTCTCCGAAGTGCAACATATATATTTTAGAGGTATTTGTAGATGCTGAATAACAGGTAGTAAGTTGCTCATACAATGGTTGCCAATTCCTACCAATGCGTATTGGTGGTTATAGACTTTTTCCAAAGTTTTTCATGCTTCGGATATTCCTGTATCTGCCTATTACTTTTGTTCAAATAATCCATATTGCTTATGATGAAATATTCTTGAAGTGATTTGTGTATGTTATATGTCTGTTATCAGTCCACTGATATTTACCGTAGAAAAACTCTATTATACGCTTGGGCAATACACGTTCAAGACTTCTCAAAAGAATAATGTCGTACTTCCTATGATAGTTGATCCAGCACTGATTGCATTCACGTGAATATCTACATTGTGTTCGACAGGCTGCAGGTGAGTTAAAAACTCATCGAGCGTATTTTTATGAATATTGCCCAAAATGACATCGAGATTTTTGGCACAGAGGAACGTCGCCATTAGAATGGATGACTAATTCGCTGAAAATACTGTGGCATCTAAGCTGTACCGCCCATTCTTCCATTCATCATAGAGTGCCACAAAATCGTAGTTTTCTTCCGTTTGATGGATGTCAGGAGGGATCTACCCGATATAGTCTTTATCGTTTGCATCAATTAGTTCTTTGCTTGTATCGAAAAAGACATAGTGCCATAAATTCCAATGGACATCAATTCCATATTGTTTGGAAATTTTTGATAACGTGCTCCATATCATTGAACGTGTTCCACGGCGATAAGCAAAACATCAGCGAGATCGGAACAAGTTGTTTGCATTCTTCAATAACCCTTATCACTTTGTCGTTACCCATCCCTTCCGCGCATATAAAGGTAGGTATTCCTGTCGCCATCAAGTGATATATATGATGCTTGGGGCGATGTCTCTTAACTGCTGCAATCAACTTGTTGGGGGCGAGACAATTTGACAATAGGTGTAATTGGGATGATTCTTATCAAACCATCCCTAATATCTCGTCGTATTCTGGATGAAGGATAAACTCCCGCCCTCCAATCCCACAACTGTATGTCAGGTTACATCTGCTACTCATCATTCTCTTTATATCTTCTAAAGAAAGATGTTCCTCTGGCTTTTTCCAAATGGAGCAGTGCTTGCATCGTGACTGACAACTTGTTGTGGAATAAATCATCAATGACGTCAATTTTTACGGCGACGTCTCATCATGTTGTTTGCAAACACCAATCCACTGCGGACATAGTCATAAATACTGTACATTACCGTTTTTTTATCTATTGTGTCTTTATATGTAAAGAGCTGTAACAGACAAAAAGGCTGCAAGTATTATATTACTTTTTCTCGTTTTTTTACCACGTTAGACGTAGACCGAAAGGCACGGTTAGCGTGAATGGATGCTCCGTGCGGTAAGTCTCCAGTCCGCTACCATTACGGAAATAGTAGAACATATTAGGGTTCCACATATATGCTGAATGGCTTGAACAAGCGATACTGCACGCCTACACCCATGTTGACAGACCATTGATAGCGTGATCTTGTGTTCCTTTCAGTGTGTAAGACGAGTCGGCGGTAATGATGTATTGCTTGTTGAGCGAGCTACGTATAGGCATCTCAAATGTTACACCACCTGTGGTATAAGCATTGAAACGTCCCTTGCTCCAAATACGATACGTCAAACGCAGCGGTATGCCGATATAGTCTATCTTCTGCACCTTGTTGAGTGTGGCACCATGGAAATCACTTTCAAATTCCGACTTCAGATGTGTATAGGTGATGCCGGTGCCAAAGATCCAGTGTGGGCTAAGCTGCTTGTTGAGTGACAGGCTGAAGGTTAGCGGACGGTGATGGGTAGCCTTCTCGCCCAGCCCTTCGCCACTGTCCCCATCTGTCATGTTATTCCACGCAATCAGTTTCATCTTTGCCCTCTCCACAGAGTCCATCAGGGCACTGTTTCGTGTCATATAGTCCATATACTCGTTCCATGTATGGAGCTTAGCTGCTGCTCCTCCATTGGCATAGTCTATCACGGACAGATAGTTCATGTCTGACAATGCGTTTCCTCCAGTATTAGAAGAAAATCCAAAGTTAAATGTCCATGGATATTTCTTCTTAGATTTGTTGGCAAAAGGCTCTACCTGTGCTATGAGCGGAGCGGGAGTAATCTGTGGAATATGGAATAACGTATCATCCCAAGTCCCATCTTCAGGTGCCAGAACCTTCAAAACAGAATCTGGCAGATAAGCCGTCATCGTGGCAGTAGCCTGAGTGCTATCTGCAGTCTGCATACTATCTGTCATGGCGACAAGATGTGACTTGTGCTCTATCTCTTCACCATTTGAGTTCATGGGCAAAACCTCTATGTACTCGTCCTTGCTAATATGATTTTCCTTAGCATCAGTCTTACCCTTTCCCCTACGAACCTTAACTGCTTGTGATTTGTCCTCTGCAATATTTTCTGTTTTCCTATACCTAAGCAGATACAGGCATATAGGCAAGAACATAGGCAGTAACAGAAGTACCCAATACTTGTACAGCATCTTCTGTAATTGTGTCTTCGCGCGGAAAAGTTGTGAAGACGAACTATGTGGAGCTATGTGGAGCATCTGCCCGATTTCTATATGAGAATAGCCGTCTAATACAGATAATTTGAATACTTCCTTGCTTTTTTCCGGAAGTTTTTCGATAGCATCAAACAAGATCTGTAAATCCACCTCTTTTTGCTCCTCCGTGCAATCGGAACAAAGATGCTCTGTAATACCCTCTAATGGTATCTCCTTTTTACCAATACTTCGCAGGTATCTAAAGCATAGATTTCTTGCAATGGTTATCATCCATCCCTCGATCTTCGACGTGTCTTTCAAGTCTTTGATGGATGTGAAAATAATGATGAAAGCGTCGTGGAGAACATCCTCCGCAGCACTTTCATCTTTTATATAATGTCGGCATACGCTCAATAGCTTTCCAGCGTATTGCCTATATAGTTGTTCGAGAGCTTTTCTATCCCCTCGCTTGCAATCCTCTATCTGTATCATTGATGGACATTATAAATCCCATATTTTATAAAAAGAGTCTACAAATGTAAAAAGACTGCATTGTATTTTCGTTTTTAATTTCTTTAACAGTAGGGAACCTGTCCAATGGCATCCCATAAGTACCACCAGGTAGCCTCCACCTAATTCCACCTTCATTGAACCAAATAATCTTGCTTCGGTACTATGCGTTTTCTCGAAATTTATCCTCTAATAATAGAATTCTTTTCCCGCAGTTGGTCAAAAGTCAATGGATTCTCGTTATAAATGAATGACTCTATCATTGCTTTTGTAATCATCTCGGAACAAATTTTTCTATCTCTCCAGTAGGCCAGATCTTAATATTCTCTCGCTTATCAGAGTCATAATCCACAGAACTGATATGATAGAATTTCTTGCAGTGCTCTATGATACTTTTATAAAATTCTGAGTCGTTGATAGCTGTTTCTGAATAGGTGTCCATCAATCTCTCCAAGTCATAAAGGTGACGGCTCATTCTTTCGCTTCTGGGCGACTTCTTCTGATATTCTTCATTGAGCAATAATGCCTTTTCCAAAAAAGTTCGGATAGGCAGTACCGTAGGAATTAAGCATTGGGTAGCATCATCCACTTCGTTAAAAGTATCATAAATCAGTGAAGTTAATGCTCGGTTTTCAAAAGGTTCATCCATAGACATACAGCTGATTTCGATTTTGACCTTTGGCTGAATGTATTCATTTGTTTCATCTAAGATGCTGGGATAGACAACATTCAACACTACTGGGTCACGGTCTGTATCAATAGGTATCTCAACACCGTCTTGCATGACAGTCTTGACATTTTCGACGTAGTAATCTTTAGCTCCCAATTTTGCAAGTTGCTCATTTAACTCAGGGGAAAGTCGCTCGAAAATAAACCCTCCCTCGATGCCTTCCGCAAGCTTTTCAGTTGATTATTATTCTCGCACTTGGCAAAAGGATATAGCTTCTGTTTTTCTTCCGTTTCAGTAAACCAACTTGCTTAGAGATATGTCTATATCCTCACTGAACCTTCTTAAATCAATGTTCTCCCATTTACCTTTAGAAAGACTTGTTCCGCCTTTGAAAAGCAGGAACTCCGAAAATGACGTAGAGAAAAGTGCTTTGAGGGTAATCGTTACCCACCAGTCCTTCTCTATAGCCAAGTCCTCTATATTTGTTCTCAGTGCTGTATTCTGTACGATTGCGATACGCTCTTCGATGGTCTTATCTTGCCAAATGCTCATACTTTTCTGTTATTGGTTTTTATATACTTGCGAACCCAGACTGGCGCTGTAGCCAAATCCGTTTTTATCTGTTGCTTTTTCGGTTGAGTCAGAGATTAACTTCTCAATTCTATTTGTATCAGCAGAGGTTATGTTTGATTGCCCCTTTGCTTTGAGTGCTAAAACAAGTAATGGCATTAACTTGCTGTGATACAGAATATGAACTGGGAGATCTGTGCTTCAGTCTTATTTTCTTGTTCCTATAGTTATAGTCCTCAGCGATCCTGTTGTTAAATAGATAGCCTTCATCGGAACCTGTGTTGACAAACCAAGGGCGTTCAAAGCATATTCTCCTGTTGGTAGAATCTCCGCATTTTCATGTTCTGCGATCAGTTTTACAATCTTCTCTGCCGAAGGATATACATTGCCATAGTTAGTTACTATCGGCTTATAGTATATGCCTTTTGCGAGGCGTTCAAGGACACCAAAACCTTTCATCGTCGATAATAACTTACTGACATATTCATTATCAAACTCAGCAAAGTCATTGACAAAGAAAACCGTTCCTGGTTCAGCTTCGTCTATCCGTTGTTTTATCTGTTCCTGAATGGTCATATTAACATATTTTAGTCGGTAACTTTTGCAAAGTTATGAAATTATCTGTCTTTTGCAATATCCCCTACTTTTTTTGACTGTTTTGGAGGTAAATTAAATGTTGTACGTTAACATATTTTAGTCAGTAACTTTTGCAAAGTTATGAAAGCAATTCACCAATGAAAGAGGAATTAAAATTTCACAAGACATAGTACTGCAACATCTAATGAGAGGTATTGGGAATACTCGATACTCGTTAGTTAAAGGAACTAAAATGAGATTTGGAACTTTCATGGATATTGGTTATCTTTGTATTGTTATTTAGAGGATTTTTAGTTGTGCCGATAAAGTTTCCTTCAAAGGAACTTCATTTAGACTTTCCAACAATGATCTTTGATTTAATTAACGGCAGATTTCTTCTCTTCATGTGCTGCATCTCACTTCAAATGGCACTGCGGGTCAAATGATGTTACATCAATGGGTGGGTATTGTGTTTACCAATGTGTTACCACTTGGCAACGCTTCTATGCAACTGTAACCTGTAAAGTAGGTATTATATTGATTATAAACGTCTTTATGCACCACTATTTGCAAAAAAACTTCAACCCTCTATACAGGTGCTGCCGACCCCATGCGAGTCACTTTAGTTCAAGAGGATGAGAAACCTGATTACAGATTTCCTGCCATCGTTTTGTATATTCGAGAAGCAAAAACAATGTAAACAATTGTATATTTCCGTTCGTATTGTAATATGGAAACAACAGCAGCATACCAAAGAAACGACAGGATATTTTGGATCTTATCGCCCATGAACAGACTGCACAAACAGCGTAGTCAATGAAAAGGCGGCATATTTTTGTTAAACTCACAATACTATCATTGTTACCGCCATCATCAACAAAGGCACTGGGCTATTATTACTGTCGTTATCGCTATTATCATCGCTGTCAACGGTCTTTGTTTTGCTCTCGTATTCCAACGGACCACAACCCAAATGGTCTCATATACTTTCCAAAGCTCGAATTGGGAAACTAAGCTCTGTTGCTTATTTCCTTAACGCTCAAAATCTGCTGTACGTAAATAGCTTCCATTGCTGAAATAGTATACTCCGTATCCACGCATTACATCTTTCCTGAGTTCTTTTATAGACCATTGTGAGGTATCATTGATATACAGCTTCTGAGGCGGCACACCCACTGTATTATGTTCGCTCTGTCACAGGCTAGTTCCATAAATCTGCCAAAAGGACACACATTTCTGCTTTTAGTACTTGAAGCCTCACATCAGCATGCTTGCGGAGCGTATTGCAAAGCTATTAAGAATCATGCTTTATTATACCGCGTAACACCTGCTCAGGCTGCATATCGATGGCATCTTCTCCTCGTATTCAAGACATTAGTCAACAAACTGTATGTTTTATTGTAAATCTGATGTCCGAATCGACGCTTCATCACACGCAGCTTTATCAGGTAAATTGATTCCACAACTGATGCGATCGCGCAGCATCGTTTGCAGCATCCTGTTCGAGATAACGTAATGTATTATACTTAAAAATCACAGAATAAGGATATTGTCTAAAGAAACCTCTCTGGCGGACAAACAAATATTTGATTGTTGTGTGTATGTCTATCGTCTCACCATCTACTGATATACTGCATTTGTTTTTGAGCAATATACAAAGCACATCTTACATATTGGTATACATCTGTGCCGCCAAAGCTTTACATTATCTATTACTATAAGATCGTCGTCAATATAATCGAAGATGATACTTAAATATCTTCTTCTGCATTTCCTCGCAAAGTTCAGTTTATCTGTTGTTTTATTTTGTTCATAAATTGCAGATAAACTTATTTTATTCTATTTTACATGCAAATTAATCTATTACGTCCCATTTGAACGTTCTACGAAGAACAAAATTGACTTACTATGCTACATGTTCCTGGGCTGTGGAGCTTGATAAAGGGCGAAGCCATCATCACGGCATATATTTATGTTTAATTTTGCCTACAGAAAGAAAACAAACAATGTTTAAATATGGTAAAGACGAAAATGTTGGGTATTATTTAGCCATCTTGCTGCTTTGCAACATCGCACAAGCAAACACCCCTGTAGAAATGGAAACCGCGTAAAGATGATTATCTCGCCGCCAAGCGCCGCTTAACAATGCCGAGAGCTATTCAGAACATTAGAAGAGGTCAAACAGAAGTCGTTAGCTCTCGTCGGCGAACGGTGGAAGTTGCAACATTGCTGAAGGGCAACGTTCAGGCACGACAGCTCATCGCCAGGCCTGATGCCACCACGCTCAACAACCTTGTTTAGCCTCGTCGGCAACGCGGGCGTTGCGGAAACAGGCTGTTGCAGGGCAGGCCCGCAGGACTTGCAAGGCTGAAAATCGGTGCACAGGCCTGACGGCTAAAGTTAACGAAGCTTTATCGATAACGGTTCTGCCCGAGAAGATGAAGGGGTTGAGTGTCTTCTTCGGGAACCGTCATCAGCAGTGTACGATGCTGTGGTCAGGTCAGGCCAGCAGGAAACCGTGCTGAAGCTGCTCGTCAAGAATGCGAAGAATATACTTGAAAAACCCGTACGATACGCGCTTATCGCCCCTCCACGGGATAGTACTACCAGTATGAAAAATCAGGCTGAATATTACTGTTCAGCTCAAATATGTTGGTAGATGGGCTGTGGTAAAGGTAAAATTAGTGTCTGAAACCGATATTGCCCATATACACACGGTAGGCAGCTGCTTGTTTTACAGTCTTCACGCCAAAAGGTCATCGCCCGTATATAGAGTAAAGGAGGAGCCGCTGACCGTCTCACGGTCGTACGAGGTGAAGCGTCACAGCGCCGAACGCTGACCGGGAAATTTCGTTGCCTGCATGGTTTGGTGACGGCATTGAAGTGCTCTGCACACTAACAACATACACTACCCGCCAATATCATAAATTGATGGATAACCAACTGTCGAGCACCGCCGGTTAACGGCGGGGGGCAGTGGCGAAAACATCCGTCGAACCGCCAGAACATGGCGAGTAATGTCCAGATTGGGTATCGGGATTAATACACAAGGCAAGGTTATTGTTGAAGGACAGCAAGGTTACAATGCACAAAGTAAAATAAAACCATACCAAGTTACCCCTGTACCTTATATGATGGTAGAACTTACGGGTATCAATCTACCGTCATTACTAAAAATCATCAGGAGCTAAGCCCTCATATTTCTTATGCAAACGCTGCAACAGGTCAGCAAATAACGCCGCCACTGTGGTTTTGGCAAGGCTCATGTATTCCTTTAATTTGTGAGTCAAGCAAATGAATAAAGGAAAATATCGGTATTTAGGCGATGCACCACTGCACCGTCATTCATCACGCATATACGGTTAAGCTTTCGGTATATTTGGTTCTTATCAAGATGTGAACAAAACGTCTTCGACTTCACCGTGTCAGGTGTCGTAGCCGCTGGTACCCGGAGCCCGTCACCGATATGAGCAACAGGTTACCAAGCCCCTGAAACTACATTTTTTACATACAAGGAGGTCATACAAACCAAGAAGTCGTATAATACGCAACGACCCACCATCACAGGTTGAACTGAACGATGATATTAACGCCAAAGGAATGCAATTTCTGAGTCGATTCCGTTGGGCGGCAACAGTTCAAACTTTCGCCCACAGGCGTGCATTGCTCATGGTGGTTCAGGATGACTTCTATGAAGCATCGTCGCTGCTTATCACCATGGAGGCGACCAAAACTCATCGAGCCATGAATACATACATGGGATAACCCCATGAGCGCCTGGTGAAAC
>BNJU01001998.1_pt1 | contig 37295 bp, 57 predicted proteins | sample 8539281 | NCBI WGS metagenome assembly BNJU01 (sample SAMD00202456, study PRJDB9452) | human saliva metagenome | isolation source: human saliva | place: Japan
GTCGTTTCTGTGAGACTTTTTCCTGCACGGTATACGTGTACCACTCTCTACCCTCGTTTCGTTCATTGGCAGAGCATCTGAGGCATCTCAGTCCTATCTATTGCCTCACGAATGTGGCAGCAGTTTCCGATACGTTGCTTCTATTCATGTCAGTTTGTTTCAAAGGACATTTATCGTTCTGACTTCCTCATGGGTGAGGACGATGGGTTCTTCTTGTGTCATTTTCACAGCATCATGCTTGCAGCTCCCAAGGAACAAGACACAAAGGATGAGGGCAAGACAAACAAAAAGAACCGCCATAAGACGGCTCTTTCTGCTCATGCCTTTAATCCGCTTCATAAAGGATGTTGGCATCAGCTTTCCTCTATCAATGCCCGTCGGTGTACTGCCGCGAAGCCTTAATGTCGTCATTGGACGACCACTGGGCCGTTCGAACCAGGACAGCCGGACTGCCAGTCAATGTAGTTTTCCGAGCCGGTGACGGGAAGCGCGACACCTGATCCGTCCGATGGTGTCGTCGACGCCTGCACATGTGGTCATTTCGTCGAGGTCGAAGGCGACCCTTGCGTGCCTTGTACTGGTCTGCATCCTCCATGTCGTAGAACACAGGCAGCTCAAGGAGCACTCCTGCTTCGTCAATGACGTTGCGGCAATGCCGTGCCTCCTCGCGTGCGTGCCACTCGTTCAGCCCATAGCCGTAGTGGTATGCGCCGCGAATCAGCCCGACACGATGCGCTTCGGTGACGTTGCGTCTGAACATCATCGACGCCTGTGCGCCCGCCAGGAGGAGCGGACAATGACAGTCACCAGCCCGCGTCCTTTACGGCGTCGATCCACCCAGCCGTTGTTTTCCGGACGTCAATTTCCACTCTTTTCATATTTTCTCCTTTCAGTCGTTCTCCTCGGCGATCTGCTTCATCTTGTCACCCGAGAACGCAGGGATGATGTAGCCAAAGCCCACATGCAGTCCAATGTTTCAATGAGGGCTCATGCCTTCGGTAAAGGCGAATCCTGCTATGACCGTAATAAAGGGAGATGTCCGCCAGATGGCAGTGTCGAGCATGAAGCCGATGAGGATACAGACAAAGATGCCCTTTCTTGAATGGTCACTTGGACCACGGCAGAGCTAGGTTGATGATGCCTTAGTCCTGTAATACCCGTAAGGACATCAAGGCACATAAGGACGGCGAGGGCTTCGATGCTTGCGTCCAAGTCCGCCAAGGCATCGGGAAGGTAAAGCCAGATGCCGAAGATCGTTCCTGCAGTCGGCTCTGTGCTCGTCATGCGTTCTCGATGGCATGGATGAGGGTGATAGTTAATTAATGTCTGTGGTAATGATGTTTGTTATCTCCTTTTTGGTAAAAAGTGACAAAAGCTTGCCATGCGTTATGACGGCATTCTGCGCTCTGTCTTACCCTGCAGCGTGCTCTGCGAGATACAGGCAACGTCTCACGGTAGACCTCGGGACGACCGCTGATCGTCTCTCCTTTGTCCTCATCAGCAGTTGCCCACGCTCCCGCGCGTCTGGTGCGCGTAGATCGTATCATGTATGTCCACTTCTTCATTGCCCTCCTCGCTGGTGCGGCTTCCAATGCGGCGAGACGGTTGCTTCGCCACGTAATCAGAGCGGGCTTCCTGCTCCGCCATTGCTAAACGCTGCAAGGCGCGTACGTCGTCAACATGCAGCTCTTGTAACTCCTCACTCCGTCGGCGGCTCGGGTTTCAGCTCTGGTTTCGGACAGCTCGACCTGCACGTCCACTTGCATTACGCCAGCAGAGGTCATATCCCTCTCCTTTGCGGCGGGCGGCTGTACCTCCGTCATGTTGCCGGAATTTGCCACGCCGCTGATCGGCGATCTGTCGGTGTCAAGCGTGCGATCCGCCGATGTACATCGCGGCGGCAAGCGTAGACTGTTTTGTCATGTGTTACGCTCCTTTCGCGCACTCAAAAGCACGCATCGAGCGTGCTTAGTATGGTGGGGATTAACTTGGTTACGGCGGGTTGTACCGTCTCTGATGCACCATAAATGGGGTTAGAATCCGAGCGTCAAAACGCACATTTACGTGATTGTCAGGTGCTCGTACCAGCATCTTCCTGCGTCTTTAGTACTTTTTAAAGTAATGCCTGCTTGGGTTGGTATATTCTGGAAACTAAATGACTGCCCGTATTCAACGGCCCGCCGCACCTACGCCCCTGCTATCCCCGCAAGCTGCACCGCCCGATCTGTCCAGTTCAGACGCTTCGGCTGTGCGCGTCCATCCCGCGTCCGAACGGTCCCGCGTGGCGGTCTGTCGTCCGTCCGCAGTTATTCTTGTCTGCAAGGCGACAAGGCGCGGATAGTCCGCACGCTGCACGGTTGCGCCGTTGACTCGACGTATCCTGCGGGCGAGGCATGGGTGACGCGCACCGCTCAACGGGCGTGCCGTCGCGCAGATCGTCGATTATCCACGGCCGTGACCGTCAGATAATTATCCGCCCCCATTTTGAACCATTTGTTCTGTTGTGTCGAGTGTCGCCCGTGGTACCCGCCTTCACGCATTCAAATGCGCCCACGATGGCAGGGACTTATGATATGCACGATGTCGCCGACGCGATGGGTGCTGCTACGTTGGAGGACGGCGATCGCGGCGTTCGATTGCGGTGAGCATTTCGGCTGCTGTGTCTGCGGGACGTATTCAGTGGAGGTTCTGTTGTAAAAGAGTTGTTAAAAGTTTGAAAGCGTGCCTCGATGGTCTGAGTGAAGTGTTGGGCACTTTGTCGCAGCTTCTACTCTCCCTTACTCTCTGCGGCCTGTCGCTCTCGACACAGGGTTTCAATACGCTGCAGCTCACTTTTGATCGACAATATCCAAAACCATCGAGATAAGCGAGATGTACTGCATCGGTTGCTTTCCACAGAGCCACTACATTTTTAATACAGCCTTCCTTGTGCTTTGCCATGCACCTTCGTAACAAACATCGCTTCTAAGTGGAGGACTGTCATTCTGCTCTTCGGTAATATGGAGCAACTGTATGCTCATCTTGTCGAGTTCGGAGGCGAGCAGGAGGCTGCCGTCACTGAAATCACAAAAGGCTTCCCGTGGGGGTCTGGCGGTAGATGCAGAGCGTGGCTCCCCGAGACAAAAAGGCTGTACAGGTGTGGTGAGTGTGTTGTCCCTCGATGGTGTAATCGGTTGTATTCCAGAAGGTGGATGCGTTGGCGTGATCGACACGCTGATAAACTGTTTGCTGAGATAGGGAAAAGGAAGTTATGCCGACTTCCCTGCTCCACTCATAAAGATGGTTGCTTTATGCTGCATAATGCTTGTGTCTCCTTATTGTGTCTTAGGGCGTTTTCCGGTACGCCGCTGTTTTTGATGAGGGCTGTCAATGTGGGTCATGAACGGAATAAAGCGAGGTATTGGCAATACATTGTATAGTCTGACTACATCTTTTTGCGTTCGCCGCCACTCACGAAACCCCGCTGCGCCTATCCCGGCCGTCACTGGCGCAAAGTAGCTCTTGTATGGCAGGTAACTGATGCAACTGCGTACCAAATTTGTCTTTTGGCGTCTTGGTCTTTTCGGTCGCGTGTGCTGCGGTCAGCGAGTGGTGCGGATGGTCGGTGCGCCTGTCCATGCCTCTCGCATCATTGACAAAAGAAGCGGAGATGCCGTGGCGAAACGCAGGGCGGCCACGCGGAGGCTGTCCCCTCGTCAAACTGCTGTTTGGTGGTCATTCGCTCCCGTGGCGTCTCCTGCGGCGTACATGAGGGGCACCATAAAGCCCGCACGCGCTGAAACGCAGCGGTGTTCGTCACCATAGACATACCGAGTGCGATTGGTCATCGTCGGGTCGCGGGCGATGAGCGCACGCATGGTCATGTCCGCTGATGGCGCACGCAGGTTGTAGTCTTTGAACTGCAATAGGGACACGCATCATCCAGCTGTTTGGCTCGACAAGGTTTTGTTCCCTTGTCTTGTGCCTGAGACAATCGCCCGTTCTGCATGGGTTTGTGTCATTCCGTAGAACTGGAAGTAGCTCTGCGGGTCGTTCTCACGCCACGCGTTCCAGTCGTGTCCGATGGCACGCCTTTATCGTCCTGTGTGTCTTTCCGCAAAGCTCTGCCATGATGTTGTCGAACTTTTCGGGGTGATGTTGGAAGCTTTTCAGTTTCGCCTCGGTAAAGGGAGTTGCCATTTTGCTGAGATGTCTTGAATCCATGTGCGTAGGCGACGGCGTCGGCGATGTAGCCCGTGCGGAAATGGCGGTATCATGCTTTCGGTCATTTTGAGGGAGCATGTTGATGTGAGACGTAACTTTTCCCTAAGTTGTGTCAGTCGCTCATCCGCACAGTGCTCCCACGATGCGGTCTGCATCTGGTGAAGAGCATCGTGGATGGCTCTGTCTTGGAAGTTGATCGTGTGTCTCTGCCTCAGGGCTGCTCCGCACAGGTGTCTCTCCATGTCAAGCACTTCTTCTGACTCACTTTTTCCCTGCCGTGCTCTCAGCGCAAGTTTACTGAGACTGGGGAGGAAGCCAGACGAAGTTGTGAGAAGCCGCCATGAGCTGATGCTCACCGATCTCACCAGGCTGTGCAAATCCATGTTTGCGCCGTTCTTGCATAAGAGTGTTCGAGACCAAGGCACAGCAAGGCTAGTGGTTTTTGTCAGTATGTCATCTCACGCGGACGGCATCCGCGCAGTTCTTTCAGGGAGCGCTCGATCTCATGAGTAGTCATTCATGACGCTCTTGTTGGCGTCGCCAAGACGGGAGGCTTTGCTCAGTTCGTTCTCGATCTTTGCCATGGCCTCTTGGTATTCTTTCTCTGTGTGGAATACGTTCTTGAGCAATCTCCCCACCGAACCGTTGCGTGTTCTTCACTGCGATGGCGTCCATGTCAAAGTTGCGGAGGTTGTTGTCAAGAGAGGTGAACTCGTTCGGTGTTCCTGCGTTCATCTTCATTTCGAGAATGTGTCCATCGGGATGCGCTGGCTTTAGAAGTTCAGTTCACCGACGACCTAATCACTTTGGGGTCTGTGGAAATCTCATCCGTATCACGGAGCAGGATGCTCGATTTCGTCGTCGAGGCGTTTTCCAGCCACTCCTTTGCGTCTTGGTCGGTGGGCTCGGGCATTTCTTTCAGCGGCTCTTTCGGGCGGTCCCTTGGCGGTACGCTCGATGTTCTTTGCCCTATGATGCGCTCGTTCTCCATCCGACGTCGCGTTTGATTACCTCTTTGATGGTGTCATACTTCGCAGCTGCGCGGATGTACTCACGCAGATGGTCGGCGGCGTCCTCGAGGAGTTGAAATGTGCCTGAAAGTCCCGCGCGGAGGTGGTCGTCAATCTGACGCCGCAGTTCATCGTCAACGCTTCCCATTCCTTTTCAATGAGGTTGTTGGTCTTTGCCCCAAAGTAGTCCTGGAGTGCTTGCCTATGTCGATCTGTTCTTCTCGATAATGCGCGCATGTGCTCTGCTGCTGACTTCCTCGGGACATCCATCAATGCAGAGCTTTGTTCCTGCGTACTTTCGCGTTGTAGTAGCGCACGGCCATGTTGTCAAAGGCAAGCTGTGCGCTGCGGCGATCAATCTTCTTGTTGGCGTTCATCCATGCAAGACGCGCGTCGGCGTAATCAAAGGTACGGGACGACCAGACGCTTGATGATGGCTTCCTTCTGCTCCTCTCGGAAGCGTTTCCAGCTTAGATAGTCCTCTGCCTCGTGCATCCATAAAGAGATGTCCTGCGAGGGCGCGGGCGGTGTTGGAGTTGGAGTTAGCCATGAGGCCATAGATGCCCTGCTCCAGAATTTACCGACGCCCTGTGCAAGCCCATTCGTTCCAAGGGCTGCCTGTGTCTCTTTGGTAACAGTGGGGTCCTAGCTCGTAGAGTCCTCAAAGTTTTGGATTGAGGAGGTTGTCCCGCGAAGCGTCATCCCTGCAAAAGCGGTCGAGCCATCAGGGGTTGTAGTGGACGCCAAGATGCTGTACCGTCTGCCGCCCGTTTCTGTGCGAGCAGCAGTCTTTGTCACGTCGTCTTTGTCTAGGGTGACGCTGCTGCCGCGTTCGCCAGGGAGCTTTGTTGATGATGCGATGCGGTTGCAGAGTCCTGCCGGCGGTTGTCGTCCTCTACCGCATGGGCAAAAGACCCTCACGGTCTTGTGTCATACTGACGGCGAATGTCATTGAATACATGGTCTTCTTGTTCATGTGCTCGACATCCTCCGCGAGTTTGGTGAAGTTCTCTGTGCCGATGCTCTTTTCTAGGCCTGCATGAGACGCCAAGCTCATGGGCAGAGAACATCGACACGGGCGGGGTCTTTGATGTTGTCCGTGAGGAGTACGGTGTAGTTTTCATTCGGGACGTAGAACGCGCTTAGCGTCACGGGGCGGATTCGCGTCCGCTCACCTGAGACACAAGGGCTGCCGCCTTTTTCGTAGGTGGTGGCGATCACGCTGCCGTTTCTTCTCAAAGGTGTCGTAGATTTTAGAGCCGATCTTCTTCCGTACTCTGCATCATGGAGCTTTTTCATTTCCTTCACGGTTTCGCTGCGGATAACATTTGTGTCTATGCCGCTGCGTCCATGTGAGCTTTGGTTTTCTGCTTTGTCTGCCACCTCTGCCACATGGGCGGTGAAACTCACCTTGCGATCCATAAGCGAGACGGCTGAAGGCTTTTCCCTGCGCAAGGCCTGCCGCGAAGAGCACTGTCCCTGCGAGCATGGCAGCGGCGGCGTCAAAGGCGTGGTTTACGTCCTCCCCGCCATGGGTCTGTTTGAGGGCATCATTGACAATGGTGGATGCGCCCATTAGGCATTTCCTTTTGCCAGGTGTGGGCTGCCTGTCCTGCAATCTTTGCGATCTCACGGGCTTTGCCGACGTTGCGATAGCTCCGCCAAGACGCCCAAAGCATCTGCACGCCGCTGACAGCGCTGCCCAGGGGACAGGTTCATCGGGTCTACGATGTAGCCGCGCCGCCAGCCGCGTCATGCGGGACACACCTGCGATGCTGCTTTCATTCTCCTGTCGCACTTCTCCACGAGGGCTTTGCGGTTCTGCTCTACAAGCTGACTGGTTGACGAGCCAGCGGATTTTCTTCGCTGTCGCGTCCGTTGAGCAAGACAAACTGCTGGGCTGTTTTGTCATTCGGTAGGGCGTTCGCCACGTAGTCGATGTCCTCTTGGGTGACGGGGTCTTTCTTTTCAAACCACCACTTGCCGCTGTGGTCGATACGCCCCTGCGTACTCAAGGGCTTTGGCGATGCCGCTCTCTGTGACGCTGTCCCAGAAGTTTGTCGCGAGGAGCTTCGATGGTTGATGCTGTCTGAACGGGCTGTGTAAGCTGTAATCCGTGACGGGACTCTGACCATCTCCCCATCCCATGGCGTAGTGGGATGCTTGTGCATGGAGAAGGCGAGGACATCCATCAAGCTGCGAGGGTCTGGCCTTTTCGCGAACGCATTTAGATAAAGTATGGCGCGTTCGATTCTGTCGCTCAGATGTGCATACTCTGGGTCTGGTGTCTCAAATTTGTTGCACCAATCTTCGGTGAGCTCTTCAGATTGCCCACCATTGTTTGGGAGGCTGTCGTAGAGCGTGAGCGACGTGCCGCCGCCCTCTGCCACCTCATCCCCAAAATGCCCCAGCTGGTTTGTCTATGTCGGTGGGCTCTCCTCCACGGGCAAGAAGCATCCGCCACGTCGATGTCCACTGAGCGTGCCGAGGCTCTCATATCCATCGATACTGCATCGGTGTTGAAGTCGATTCCCAAGAAGAAGTTTGCCCATAACGGCGGCCGCCCGCACGTCGTCAAGGCCTAAGCTTGGGTGAAGCACGTCTTGCAGGCATTATATTCATTGTCGTTAAACATGGTTCTCCTTTCTTTACATGCCCGCCAGCTCATCATACAGAATCTGTCTCCCCGAGACGCTGTGCATTGATAGCGTCCTATCTGGGTCTGTCGCCACCGCTGTTGCCGCTGTCGTCTTTGCGCCTGTCGGCATGAGACTGCTCTGCGATTCCCCAGCTGATCTTGTGTGTACGACTGTGAGACACCAAGGGGTGGGAGACGAGTGAAGGTATTCGCGGCGGGGTTGTAGCAGATCGTTGTCGCTGCATAATCTGCGCTGCCTCCTCCATCCTTGCAGGTGTCATAAATGGCGGTCAGTGCTCGCGCGAACCAATGGGCGTGTCGTCTGTCTCCATGTTGTAGGTGACGTTGTTCGGATAAATGCCCCAATGGTATGTGGTGTGGTTCTGACGGAACATCTCTGTTGATGTTGTGCTGTACGGTATCCTGTGCCATGCCCGCATTGAGCTGGGCTTTTCCACATCTTTGTGGCATCACTGGCGACAAACTGGTTTGCAGGGGTAAGCCAAGGTCAGCTATATCTGTCCCATAGTTGCCAGAGAGACGCTGTCAATGGTATATCCTGCCACGCTGCTGTCCGCGACACGTTTCATTCTCCCGATCTACGTCAGGGTGCTCTTTGGCGGTCTGGTGGGATTCTGCATAAAGGCGCAGAAGCGCGGTTCCCCCACTCTCCCCGCCGTATGCCGTAGAGAATGTGGCAAGGGTGGATGCCTCGCGTGCGAGATCACCACCGAATGTGTGCCCAACGGCGGCGGGATTCGTCATGACAGCGGAGACAAAACTCGCAAAGCTGCGGGTTGTCACCGATGTCGACGCGCACTCCATCGTCGGGCATGATGCCCCGCGGGATGTTGGCAAGCGAAGCTGAGCAGGATTCACGCATGGCGCTGGTTGTGGCATATCCGGCGAGGCGGTGGGTACTCTGCCGGTCCCGTCTGATACATACTTTTGGAGCAGCGAAGGCGTTGCCAAGAGGGCTTGTTTGTCGATGGTGTATGCCTTGGCGGGCATCCGTTGACAATATCATTCCCTGCATCCAACCGCTGATGATGTCACTCACCGCGTAGCTGTCAGAGATGTTGCGTCCGACTGCCTCCTGCGCTTCGTGTGCGTCCGGCGCGTGCCATCTGCGCACGGCGTTCGGCGGCGCTTCTGCGTCCGCATGCTGTATCCTGCGTCGATCTTGGCGACAAGTGGACGGTATTTCCATCTGCTCTTCGAGGGGTCATTACGTCGATGTCACCGATGGTGGCGCGAGGTCGCGACGCTCAATCTGCTGTTTCACCCAGTCGTATTTTGCCTGTGAACTGTTGACGATGTATTCGGCTGCCATGGTACGGAACTGCATCATGGGGAAAAGGTCGAAACGCACGCATTTCGCTGCCATCAAGGTTTGTTTGAACCAACAATGTTGTCCATCATCTGATTGAGACGTTTCTCGTCGAGGTGTCCTATCTTAATCAGTTGCTCATCAGTGAGTCCGTGAGGAGTTTTGTCTTGTATTGCAGAGGCGGTCCCATGAGACGAACTTCGTTAAAGACTATCTCTGTGTCTTGGCAGTCATTTCGCCATTGGTCTTCAGACTCTGCTGTTCTCAATAATATCATTCAGCTTGCTCGTTGAGGCTGCCATAACGGTGGTGACTTCGTTCTCGTAGTTCTTCTTTTCCCATGTGCCCATGAATTTGCCATGTGACAAAGCTGGTTCTCGTTGAACCGGAGGCGAGGCGGTCATGTTGACGGGGCAAGTCCCCACTGAGTTGGTCTTTTGCAGTCCGTGCAGGTGGTTGTAGCAGTTCGCTTCTTCCTGTGCAGTGCGGGCAGGGTGAGGGCATCTTTTTCGTCATACTGGTTTTTCATGACGGTAGACAAAAAGCCGCCGCGCTAATCACTCGAGCGTGTGCTTTAGTAGGGTTACTGAGGGGCGTCAGCAAAGCCCTCCTGCTGTACCGGCGTCGATGGTTCAGTTTCCGGATATCTCTTCGCTCTGCCGCGCACCACGCACGTTCTGCGTCGAAACTGCCTGTGTCGTTCAGATACCCCTCGCAGGAGCACGCGGTAACTGCTGAGTGCTGCGGTGAGCTGAGAGGTTCTGAGCGAGCATATCGCTGCGGTGGTGTTTGCGCTGATCGTGACGAACACCCTGCGTAGCGTCCGACGCAACCCGCGTCTGCGGCTGTGAATTGCCGCTGGGTGCCGAGCTCCTGAGATGGATATTGCGTGGCTGTCCTCCTTTAAAGTAGATTGATGCTCTATTTTCTTGACTGAATGGGTTCGAGTACGTTAAAGGTAAATTTCGTCTGTTTCAGGTTGATGTCGCCGAAGAAAGAACGAAAAAGAAGAGCTGATAGGGATGCTTTGTAGACTTTGTCTGCCCACATCCACGCAGTGTACGCCTCCTGCTGCCCCTGTTGTGAGTTCGCTCATCCCCTACGCCTGCCTGTTTGCGAAGAGGTTGATGCGCTCCTGTTTCCTACCGTGCACGCGAGATATGCTGTGCCGAGCTGCGCGATGGTGCCGGCAGTGAGGTTTCTGCCTCGCGGATGGGCATCTCTGCCCGGTATGTTCAGGAGGCTGCTTCTTTGTTAAGTCCCTTCGTTGGGACTTCTTCTGATAGTCTTTGACGCTTGCCCGCAGCGCGGTGGTGTCTGCCTCTGCACTGCGTACAAGAGAGATTGGCGGTGCGCCCTCCTCCTGCAAAGCCTTCGCTGACGGCTGCGCTGACCGACAGTGAGGCGTCTTTCGCGCAACTGGGTGCGCTCCAATTCCTGCACAGTTGCCTCATATCTCGCGCTCCTGCTCAAGTTCTGCTGGCTGTAGTTCATGGATGTGACCATGCTGCGTGCGGTGGCGAGTTCACGTCCCTGTGCCTCAAGGCTTTATTCTGACTGTAGATGCCAAAGATGGTGCTTGCCATCGTAAATGCCATGTGCCGTCACACTCCCTTTCGAGCGGGCGACGTAGCTGCCCTCCACAGAAATCCAATAAGGGCGAGGGTAGCGGTATGTCACGAGTCAATGTCAATGGTGACATCAGTGTTCTGCGCTTGTATGGGAACGAAGACGCCTATTGTCGCGTGAGGACGCTGCCGAGAATGCTGTTTTGATTGGTGATGTCGCGTGCTGGTCATGCGGTAGCGACACGTTCTGCCATTCTTGTGGTAACGGTGACGGTAAAGCCCCTGTGTCGGCGTAGTTGAGACGCACATAGCGGAGCTGCAAGCGTCCGGTGAGTTGGTTTCAGTGCGCTCGTCTTTCTCGCTTCGTATGAAGATGGGGCTAAGACGTGCGCCTGATAAGAGAAAGCCAATGGTGATGTGCTCCGTGGTATATGCTCCGCTGATTACGCGCGTCCCTTTTTCAATTTTCGCTTCCCTGATATTTGCCGCTCGGAAAGACGATGCCGACGCTCAGGATGTCTGCGGTGGATGGGATGTTATATTCGCGGCTGATATTAAAGGTGGTGGTTTTGTCTCGTCGTTATAGGTCGCTGTTGTCGCGATCTTTTTGCTGTCGAGTAGACACGATAGGGTTCACCACTAATATCCTCGTGTTGTGTGTGGTGAAGTTCATCTTCTCAAGACAGTGACGCCCTCCGCGATTGAGAAGACGTACAAGGTACTGCCGCGAAGAAGGCACCAAGATACGCCCACCGAGATGTCCAGCGACTCCACGATGCCTGACACGCTGCTCGTTCGCAAAAGTGTTTGTGAGACGTAGGTGGCTTTCACGAGTGCTCCCTTGGTGAGAATGAGCGAGATGTTCTCGTTGTTGTTCGCGGTGATCTGATAGACGCCGTTCAGGATGTAGTCAGGGACATGACTGGTGATGTCTGTGCGTTTTTCTCCTCGGAGACTTGCTGGACGCTGTAGTATTCTTTGATGCTGGTGTATTCGCTGCGGTCAGCGGCGAAGTAGAGTGCGTCCTGCCCGCACGGGGCGGCAACTGGTGTTGCTCGTGAAGCCTGTCACCTCGACGACGCGCAGTGTTCTTCGGGAAACACGGTGTCTGCCCGCAGGACGAACTGACTCTTGTCCGGCATATATAGTTCCCCACCAAAGGGGATGGCGTAGCTTCGAGCGAGGTTGACGCGCTCGGTCGTGGTAGACACGTCGATGGGGTCGGTATCGAGGAGTGTCGTTGGCGGTCGTCATCCAAAAGTTGAAAGTATTCTGCGCTCTCCAGAGCTATAACGTTCTCCCGGACAAAAGACAGACGATTGCGATGAAGGCGATGTCGCTGATGGTGGCGATCACAAAGGAGGGTTGGGGTTGCTGTCCTCATCCCTGCCTTGCAGTCTTCCACGCAACGCTGAAAAGGCAAAAGCTGCCGTCGCTCTGACTGACACACAGCTCATGGGGCATGGTGGCGGGGTCGACGCCGAGGGGATGTCCGGTTTGCATCTATTCTTTCCAGACTTTTTCTTCTGCGTTATAGGTGACGTGTCGCTCCTGCTCACCTGCTTGGGTCGCCCACGTCGAGGGTGATCCGTCGAGGGCTGTGGTAGGTAGAGGCTGAATTTCTGGGCGTTGCGAACGAAACCAAACATTGCCTGATTGTTGAAGCCATCGGTGGTGGCAATACTGCTGACGCCACGGATGCACAACCGACTCCCCAACGTCAACGGTATAGCCTTTGGCGCGGATTTGCTCAGCAGGAGTTTCCTGCGATGAAGTCTACGTCGATCTGCTTGGTGTGGCTTTTTATCGGAGCCGTCGGGTGTCTCATGACGGGCGACTTCTCTGCCATCTACGGTGATGGTGTAGGTGCGCCCATACTGCCCTGTTTGATGTTGACGGTGCGCCCTGTGTCAAGAAGAATGCGGGGTTTTCTCGGTGCGCATTCGGACAGTGATGCTTCGTGGTGATGAAGGTATGGTCGGCGACGGTGATAACGCGCAGTGTGTCACTGCGGTGTGTCGGTCTTGATATATCCTCTGTCCTCACGGTGGCTGACAGGGTATGCTCTCCGTTGATGTCAGCGACGACAATCTCATCCCGATAGAAGTAGATAGTATTTTGTCCCTCGTCGCGGTCAACAAAGTGAGACAACGGTGCATCGCTTTCGATGAGGCGGGCGGAAGGGCGATTACAAAGCACGGTGGGAGGTCGACGACAGTCCGTTTGCTTCGGTGATAGTCCCAGTTCTCCTGCGCTGCAAGCTGTTCTGGGAGCCTGAGGATGAGGGCTTGCTGGCTGATGCGAAACAGATTTTTGATGTTCTGAGATGAGCGTGCTTCTCTCCAATACGGGACGGCGGTGACTTGGGCATATTAGGGTGCCCATTTCCATGTCTCTGCACGATGTCTTGATAGGCGAGCGTAGAGCCCATCGTGAGGTCTTCGGAGATGGAACATCGCCAGTAGCAGCATGAAAAGTCCACGGCTGCCTTTGCGGTGACGTAAGTCTTGAAAGCATCAGGGAGATCGTCGTAGTCAATCCCCTCAACGATCTCTACGGTGATGGGTTTGTCAAATTCGTAGCTGCCGCGTGATCAGTGTCGCGACCACTCCCACGCTTGAGCATGGGTGCTCCCATCGAGTGCTGTGTGAAATGATGGTTCTGTCCCAAGGGATGCGATGGTTGTCCATGCGTGGGCTGAGGGTGCGGGTGACTGTTAAATCCACCCTTTACGCTGGATGTCGCGGCTGACGTTCGAGAGGATGCGCCTTGCGTTGACGACATCGTGTCCATGTCCTCTTCCTAAAAGTGGTTACAGGGGCACTGCCAGTAGCAGAGGATATGGTTGACTGCATCAATTCTGTCTGTGTAACAAGCATAGTTCTCCTTTACAAATATGAAAAAGACAAAAAGGAGAGAATGCTCCTCCTCTTGCCGAATGAAGGTTGTGTCTTACGTCGTCTTGACGATGCCGAGAAGGCACTTTCGGGCGAAAGCCCGCCGCCTACGACTGCATCTTGGCGATAATCTGGTGCCTGTATACTCGGGGCGACGTGCCTGCTCCATGGAAGGTCGCGCATACTCAAGAACGCCGCTGCGGTCTTGTGGCGAATGACGATGGGGCTCTTGTCGGCGTACGCTGCAGGGAAGACGTGTCCGTCGCCCTGCGCGTGACGTTCGCGTTGTCGTCGCCACCGCGCGTGATGTGCAGACACTCGATGACATCAAAGCCCGCGAGGCGAATGACGTTGCCCTCAGAATAGAGCCGCCCGCGCCGTAGTCACGGTTGGGGTATTCGAGTGCGGATGCAAGCGCGAAGTAGAACTCCGGCGTGGTGAGCGTAACGGTCTCCTGCGGGGACGTGGTTGTTCGCCATCTTTGCCTTTGCGCTCAAGGATGTCGTAGATGGCGTTGCGTTTTCACGGTTGATGCCCACACCGCCCGTAAAGGTGCGTTCGATGACGCCGCCCTTGCCGTTGCCCGCGACGTTCTCGGTGAGGGTTCAGTGCCTCCTTAGCGCACTCGGCGAGTACGGAGGCGTCGTGAGAAAGTGCGAGGCGTTACCGGCTCGCTGGCGTAGGGGCTGCGGAGTCGTAGTGCGCGATAATTCGTCGAGGTCGAAGATGAGGGTGTCACCGTGAGGAGCCCGTCAGGTGGATGACGCGCTCGGACTGCTGGATGTTCTCGCGCTTGTCGTCAAGGTTCTCACTGCCTTGAGATGGTGCGCTGCGTGCGTCAAGACGACTGTGCACTCTTGCGCTGGCAATGGAGCGTTCGAGGATGTGTCCGTTCGTGACGGAGGACTGCTGGAAAGCCGTGAGGGTTTCGCCCGCGAATACCTTAGGCGAGGGCGAGACTGATCGGCGTCGGTCGTTGCAACGCCATTCTTTGCGCCATAGGGGTTGCGATCTTTACATTTTGCCAGTGGTTTTCTCCTTAAAAACTGAACATAGACCTCTTAAAAGAGGCTGCTGTACTGAATCTTACGATAGACTTTCCTGCGTGAAAGCGGGGTCGGTCTGGTAGCAGGGGTCGCTCATGTCTTTTGCCATCTCGGCAGTGGTCTGGTAGCCCGTGACGTTCACCCGCTGCGCTCCTGCAAAGAGCTCGCGGTTCCGCTGTGCCAGCCTGTTTTGTCGCGGCTGCCTGAATGCCGCCGATGGCAGCTGAATCTGGGCGATGTTACCTGTCTGGATGGCAACGTTGAATCCGTCGATGACGTTCTGGGGCTGACTGCCAATGAACTGGATGAGACGTGCGTGGTTCCTCCCACACCGCGAGGGTTTGACCTCCTGAACGTGGTCCGGCGGGTGCGTCACGATCAGAGTCGGCGTCGACGACGGCTTTTCGGGTAGCCCGCTTTCTCAAGGGGACTGTGAGGGCTTTCCGCTGGATGTCGCCATCTTTCGTCGTACTCGGCGGCAAGTGCGTCGAAGTCGATGCCACTCTTGGTGAGTGTCTTTGATCTCTCCTTGCGTACCTGCTGTTGCTGAGAATCGGTCTGAAGCTGCTGCGCATTGTCCTGTCTTCCTCAGGTATTGTCTGTGCAGTTGTCCTCCCCAGTAGGAGATGGCTGCAGTTCAGGTGTGAAAGTGACCTCAGGTTTCGTGGTGTCGGCAGTGACGCCTGTGTCCATCTGTGTGACAGTGGCATTTGTCATGTCGGGTGCGGGTGGCTGTCCGCTCTGCAGGTTCGATTACTCTGCTGTGGCTGTGTGTCTGCCATAGTGTCTCCTTTCTTACTGCTGCCCTGCATCATCTGCAGGGCGAGCTGCTGCGCCATCTGCATCTGCATCATCTGCCTCTGCTCCGCTCGATTTCCTGCTGTGTCTTGACGACGGAGGAAGCGTCGATGCAAAACGGTGGCGATCTGACTGAGTTTCGTTCTGTGACGGCGGTCTGGAATACCTCAGGGAATACCTGTGCGTAGCGGATGAAAGGTGTCGAGCTGCGAGGTCATGTCACGCCCAGTGCCTCAATGCCTGTGGTGATGGTGGGCTCACGCCCTGTGCGCCCTGTAGCAGCGGTAGGATAACCCCTGTGCCTGTCATCTGGTTCAGTGAAGCGACGAGACAAAGAAATTGAAGATTCCTGTCAAGGATGCTGAGATGTTACCTACAGTATCCTCAAGCTCCCTAGCAACATAGCGTATCTCCTCAGCGAGTGACGCGCTCTGCGTTACGCTGTACTACGCTGATTGAGAAGGCATACGAGCGTGCTCGATGTTCTGGATAACGGTGGTGGTGATCTGCGGTCGTTTGTCTTGTTGATCTGTAGGGGTTTGGCATGTCCTCCAAGCGTCGCGTACAAATTCGCCAGCTGTGCTTTTGCAGCTCACTGGGGCGTGTCATGGCGTTAGGTGCGACGATGAAGATGATGTTGCTGGCGATTGCCGCCACCTCTGCGACAGCTTTGCTAAGTGCTTCAAGTGATTTCGATCGCCGATGCTCATCGACAAAAGCTGCGCGCAGGCTTCGCCGTCCATCTTACGAGCGCAGGGGAGATCAGGCTTGCGTCTGGGATAGCTCTGCTCACTGCGATGATGTTGCCCTCGATCTCCTGATAGGAGAGGTAGTGTCTCCCCTCAAGGTATGTGTGGGTGTAGACATCCTACTCTTTATGAGGCTCGATGCCCTCGCCCTCGATGCAGCTCTGTGCCTCGGGCGGGAGTGCTCCGTAAGCCATGCTCTCCTTGGTGACAATCTAATGGTGCTTCGATGCCATCACGGGATAGACGTAATGGTTGAGACAGTAGATTTCATCCCTCCTTCCTTTGGTGAGGAGGAATAAAGAGACGTGCCCGCAAGACAAGTTGTGTCATTGCGCGTTCATGGTGACACGCATCTGGTGGACTCCATGTAGTTCGTGATTTGCCGCTCGATCTTACTGAGGGCTGCCCATTCCTGTGTCACGATTTGGGTCATTGTACATCGCCGCACGTACTTCGTCCCCCAAAGACAAACGAAAAGGGGCGTTCGGCAGGAAGAGAGCAACATGAGTTTACTGGTGAGGTTGTTGACGCCGCGTGCGCCGATGGACTGGTACGGGTGCTGTATTTAGTGCTGCTCGTGTCACTGTCGCTTCCAGGAATGCCATCGGGATGGTGAGTTCGGCGCATTTTTCAGCGCGGTCGGTGTGAGACTTGTGCACTCCGAGCTTGGCGTGAGAGCTGTTTGCCGTGGTGCGCTGCCCGCTGTCTGCGCGCTCAAAGGGTTCAGCCCCGTGCTGCCACCGGTGCTCTGCATCTGTGGCTGTGCCATGAATCACGCTTGCCGCGTCGCTTCTTCTTGACGCCACTCTGTTCCTCAGTCACGCGCTGTGCCAGAATCGGTGGCAGGTGCGGCTGCGGCGGCGGGTGGAGGGCTAGCTTGTACGACTGTCTGCTACCGCCTCCTCCACCATAAAGATGCTCTTAGAATACTACTTTCTACTCCACCCATTTAGTTCCTCCTTTGTAGATGGATTCGGTTGGGACAAGAAGGCTCTCGATGCGCCGCTGTTGTCTGTGCCTCCCATCACAGGGGCTTCAGGTGCCACCTCTCGAGTGGATGCGACAGAATCACGCCCGTGATGGTGGGCTGCTGTACGCTTGCCTGCTGGGATGGATGGGCTAAGATGGTGTGATGAGATCTACCCACGAATCCCATCACGTTCCTCCTGCATGGCATGAATCTCTTCAAGGGTCTCAATGATACTATGACGCCCGCGATGCCTGCAATGTATCGATCAGCGCGGGCTTTGTCATCAAAGTCACTCCCGATGTTCTGCAAGCTGAAGCGCTCTCTGAGGTGAGCTACAGTTCTTTTGGAGACATACAGGATGTCTCTGTCATGTGCTCTTTCATTTTTGTGTTCTCCTTTACGTGGTGCATTCCTGTCGGTAGCCACATTTCTTGTAGCCGTTTCCGATGGGGTTGTTGTTCGCTTGAAACATATTACCGCTGACGATGAGGTCCCCATAGCGGTCGGCGATTACGTCAAGTTCTGCGATCTGCGCGCTGAAAATAACGACGCCCGGTGCCGCTAAGACAAATAGTTCAGAGATGACACGCCGCGATGTCCACAAGGGATGCCAACGTCAAGCGGATGCCTGAAGATGCCACGCCGATGGAACTTTGCGACCATGCCGCTGGGCTGAGCATCAAAAGAGCAGGTAGGATGTGGCTGATGTCGCCATACGTCCGCATAATCCATGAGATGTCGCCGTGCTCCTGCCACGATAGGAGTCGAGCTTTAATCATGCTCATCTCGCTTTCGGTCAGCTGTTTGTAGGGGTGTCCATAGTTTCGCTTCTTTCTTGCCGAAATCATAGTCCTCGCTCTGAGGATACGGGCGACGCGTGCGCAATATTGGTGCGTCCTCTGCTGTGTGCTGCTTCTCAAAGCTCTGACGACGGCTGCCTGACGCAGTGCTCATCAGGATGCGGGCGGCGTTCACTGCGCCGATCTTGGGAGCAACCGCGTGCCAGCCTCAGTGGGGTGCCTGAGTGTCTGCGCCAGGAAGTTGCGGTTGGCGTCCTCTCACTGAGCTCAGCGTAGGTGTCGCGCAGAAAAGTCATACTGTCTGCCGGGGAGGTTTTCATGTCTTTTGTCGCCTGAGATGATGAGGCGTTGCCCGATTCTTCTCCACCATGGTTGGCGAGGGATACCGATGCAATCATCTGCCTCAAGCGAGCGCGGTGATCCTCTGCTTCTGGCGTACATCCGTCTGCAGAGGTTTCCAGTAGCAGGTGGCTTCTGTCCCTTGCGGTTCGCCGCTTACTCGGTAGGCAGGACACGACGCCTGAAGTTGTCCTCCGGGTCGAGACAAACAGAGGAGGTGTCCTTAATCCTGTGCCGATGGTGGTGAGCAGCTGTCTCGATGACATATCCAGACGGCTGACGAAATGCGCCTTTGCCTCACCTCAAAGTCAGCCGTAGCTGCTGATGCCGCTGTCACACTCTGCCTCGCGAGGTGGCTGCTGCTGCGGTGAAGGCGAACATATCTGCGTCGATGAGAGTTTTAGCCGCGCCATAGAGTACCACCACGACGCCTGCAGAAAGTAACCGAGGATGAAAAGGGTGGCGTCATTCGGTCGGATGGCACGGTCGTCCTCCCTGCTGCAAACTGGACGCACTGTGGGTCGGAATGGTGGCGACGTGCGCACCGCATTCGTCGCGAGTCGAGTGAATGATCCGCTGCCTGCTGCGCAACACCTGATGAGGGTGTGTCTGCCGCGCCCGGAGCGGTGAAAGTTCAAAGCGAGGGTTTCATTCTGCATTTTCCTTTCGTACATGAGTCCCGCATCGACACGCTTTTCATTTCGCGCTATAGCGACACACGGGCAGATGGTTGCCTCGGTATGGTTCGGAGGCTTGAGCACATAAGGGTACGCCTTACCGAATCTGATTCATGCCGAGTTTTTCGAAGATGGAAATGACATGGGTATGTCTTTTGGTTGCCTGCGCTACCATACTGGACGGCGTTCTTCTCCGGTTCATGGCGGTGCACTGTTGTGTTTGGTGTCTCCATCCTAGGTAAAGTACAGCTCCTTTCTTTGCAAAGTGTCACAGGGTTTATGGATGCGGACTGAAAGACCTCCGGCATCGCCGACGCACGGGCGGTTATTGGATACGTTCCGCAAGTTCGATGCTCATCCGTGTCGCCCGTTTGCACCAGTCGTGGGCAGGTGCTCTTACCATGCGCGAAAGTTGCCCGTGACAATGAGGTGGTACTTTATGCCTGTATCGCGCGCATATGGCCAGCGGGTCTTCCTTTCGGTAGCCCTCGTCGGCAGGGAGTGTGGTAGGGCGCAGTGTCTCTTGTTCTGGCGGTCGCCATGAGGATGCCTGTCTCTGTGAGGTCAGAGGAGTGTCCCCTGCTGCTCTGGACGGTAAACGACAAATGTCTGTGCCGTGTGAGCTGCAAGAGGACAGTGAGGCTGACACGATGGAAAGCTGGCGTAGGCGTGCTCTAAGACGGAGATGTCCCGCCTCAATGATGTGCTGATGGTGGCGTCGGTGGCTTCCTTTTGGTAGCACTGCGATGCGGCGGTCTTGAGGAGGTCATGGGGTTGGGGGTATGGGAGATGAGGGTGAACGTTAGGCATGGTGTCTGTCTCTCCTTCGCTGCCCTTTCATTTTGAGAGTCAGAGCGGTAGCCGCAGGTGCATTGACGGCGCGGACGGCGGTGCCATAGAGCCGCAGGGTGTCTTGCCGCACTGCGGGCATTTGAGGTCTAATCATGTTGCTTCTTCCTTTCTGTCAATGACAATCTGCCCAGTTCTCAATCTTGCCTTCGGTGTCGAGGCTGCATCGAAAGCCCAATATCTCTTATTAATGCTGCTGGCGGCTTGTGCCGTGGAGACAACTCAGGGTTGCGATCTCAGGGGTGCGGCAAGCGCACTGAAATTCGTCGTGCACCCATGCCATGAGAGGCGAAGTCGCCATCCCATCCATGCCGTAAGCCCTGCTCATAGACATCTGCTCGGTGAGGACTATCCACTGTTTGCAGATACTGCACCTGCGGATGAAGAGCAGGTTGAGCGCGAGTGTGGGCTGCGTACATGGAGTATCCTCCGTCGAAGTCCGCATGCTAATGGCGTTTCCAGCGCACGACTTTGCCGCGCTCGGTCTCGACAAGGGTGTTCTGCACAGCGTCGCGGAGGCATTTGATGGCGGGTGTTGCCTTGAGGAATTTGCGCTTGATGGCTTTTGCCGTCGGCGGCGTCCCCATGATGATGCGCCCGATCTTGGCGTCTCCTGCCGCCATACAAACATGCGTATAGCAAGACTTTCGCCTGACTGCGCTCTGGTAATCCTGCGGCGTGCTGATTGGCTGTGTAGATATCCTCATTCAAGATGATATGCCGCATACGCCCGCCGTCATGCTTACGACATATAGTGGGCAGGCACCTGAGTTCCAGTCCGCGCATCGACGCCGACCTGGTCCATCCCCTGCATAGAAGGGCACGACACTCCTTGCCTGGGGCTGCCTACGGCGGGGACTTGGGCGACGTTGGGACTGGCGTGGGCGGCTCTGCCGCTGACCGTGCCATTCGATGACGTGTCCGTGGATGCGCCCATCGGGCTTTTACTTCCTTTAGCCACGCGTTCATGCCGTCGAGCGATCTGCCCAAGGCGTTTGGTGATGAGGCTTTCTTCCATGATGCCCGCAAGATAACGTACTTCCTCGAGACGTTCTCGTCGTCCTTGATGAAGCGGAATGTCTCATCGTCGATCTTGAGGCGATGGTCCAGATAGTTCTCCATCATCCTCCACGTCGTAGAGGTCAGAGATTCGCAGGCTGTAGCCGTGCATCTGGCGAAAAGATGTACTCGATCTGCTTCCTGCTGTTGGGGTTGAAGTCTTTTGTACCGCTGTAGGCACGCCTTTTTGTAGCCCAATTTTTGTTGTCTCTCTTTGGAGATAAAAGAGCTTGTCGAGGATGGGCGGGACGGCTGCGGTGAGCTGTGCACTCAGCACGGCCTGTCGCTCCCACAAAGGTGCCTCAAGACGCTCTGCTCCCTCTTTGTCAAAGGGAAAGCCGTTGCGTTCCTGCTGTGCCATGAGCCACTGAACTTCGTGCTCAAGCGGATGGCGTGTAGACTGCAAGGCTGAGACATGGGTTTCTCGTAGAGTTTGACGGTGACTGTAACGTCCTGTTTGCAGTAGTCGAGCATCTCCAGGTGTGAGTGTTCCCATGCCGCCTCCTGCTCGCCATGGTCGCCTTGTACTCGCCGGGGCAGTAGCCCCATGCACGTGGCTGTGGGACTTATACAGGCGCCGTGGGAGGCGGTCGCTCCGCATCAATCCAAGGTCGATGGTGTCGAGGTTGCTGTAGATGAGACGACTGAGGACAAGTGTGTCTACGATCTGCTCGCGCTGCTCGCGGGAGACAACAAAGTTTGGATAGACTTTAGACAGCGCAGGGATGTCAAAAGCGATGATGTTGTGTCCTGCAGATCAGCTCTCCTGTGCAAAGTGCATCAATGAAGGCGCACACCATTGTGGGCGGTGGACGGGTCAAAGCCGATGGTCTTGCCTGTCGCGGTGTCGTGGACTGCCATACAGTGAATCCGCGTGGTGTCCTCAAGGAGGCCGTCTGTCTCAATGTCAAAGATGAGCATGATGTCACACTTTCGTGAAGCGTCAGGTCCATTGGAAATCTCGCACTCGATGTCGATGCGCTTCTGGTTCAGTGCGCTGTCGGTTTTTGTCGATGCGCTCAGGTTCCCAGCGACGCAAGGCGATGGCGCGGCGAATGTAGCCCTACGCAGGTCGTTCACCTGTTCATGAGGGAGATGAGGGAGACAAATCTTTTCACGAGGGTGATGAGAGTTAACATATCGCATTTCCTTTCTTTGGTTTCTCTGAATCACAGAATATGAGCTGTTTTGGTAATACGTCATGGCAGATATACCATGTCTGGAATGGGGGAGTAGTGTTTTGTCACCATTAAAAATGTTCGTCTCCCCTGTGGTATAAGTTTCAAAACAGTTCTCTTTGAAGATGTTGAAGCGTATTTGGCTGTCAAAGTCACGCTCGCTTCCAAGGACGGCGAAAGGACTACTGCAGGCGAATAATCGCTGATAGATGCGAGTACGCAACGAAGGTGGATTGGAGATGATGGCATCGTAATCCTCCGTAGGTGGTGCAAAATTGAAAAAGTCTTGTCCATCAGCGATGTGCGAATGGATGACTTCATGCCCCGCCGACGAAGCTCTTTGACAAAGTGAGAATCCGCTGTGTCAAATGGACACCAGATGCGATGAAGCACTCATGCAGGGAGAATGAGACGAACAGTATGCGGATAGGTGTACCATTCATCATTGGGGGCTGTTTCAATGTGATTTTTGAACGCACGCCCCCTCAACTATAGTAACGCCTGTCTGCTTCTTTCTGTCTGCCGTCGAGAAGCTGCTGAGGCGGCGCAGATAGCCAATGATGCGTGTGCCGTAGTCAAGGTCGGTGCTGCCGCAGGTCTTGCACTTCTTGCGTGTCACGGGGTCAATCGTGCCGCACTTGTCGCTAGATGGTGCAAAGCGCGTTGGTTTGTCCAATAGGGGACTCCGTGCTGACAAAGATCAAAGTGCTTTGCCTGTGTGAAGGTGAGGAGCTGCTCAGGTTGAGGTGAAGAGCACTACCGCCGTCGAGGTGGTCGGTGATCTCCTTCCGTACATCTCGATTTTGTCGAGCGGTGTGAGCTGTCGTCCTCCACGCGGTGAAGTAGGGTTGTAACGGTCGCGCCGGGCGAGAATCCTGCCTCTCTGTCCCGTTTGGCGTTCTTGACGCCGAGGTTCTCCGCTGGGACGAGACTCGGTGTTGAAGCGGATGCCATACTTCTTCAAAGAGCTCTTGTTCCTTGCTTTGAGATCGGAGTAGTACCATGCAAGAAAGATTTTTGTATGTGGCGTTGTTGAAATGGCATACCCGCGTGTTCCGCCGCCTCTACGACGCCGTTCAGTCCGATGGTGAGGAACTGCTTGTCATGTCCTGCCAAGCCCGCGCTGTAAGCGAGGAAAACCCCGCCGCGATGTAGTCCTCATAGACCATACGAGAGGCGATAGGTATTGTTGTAACACGGTCGATGAGTGTCTCAAGGTCACAGACACTGGCTGGGTCGCGCATGAAGCGGTGCATGTTGATGGTGATAACCTGTGCACTGCCTGTGACAACACCACCCGCGCCAAGTGTGTAGCTGAAGGTGTTGTCGGCAAGCTCGTTGCGAAAGGCGGCAGCAGGACGCAAGGCTGTCACGCTGTCACTCATATAGACAACTGTGCCCTTGCTCATCTGCTCTGCACAGTAGTCAGCAGAACTCCTGATCAGCAAAGCCATCCTTTGTGGTGAGGAGGCTCGCTGTGAGAACGGGGAAGGTCAGGAGCTCCTTGTGTCTTTCCTTCCTGAACCACTCCATGAAGTAAAACTGCAAGGCGCGGACGCTCTGCATGTCTACCTGTGTACCGTCGGGATAGTAGAAGCAACATTTCCTTCATGTAGGGACGGTCCAGAGACTGATGTTCCAAAATACGCTCTGGTCGCCACGCTCGCTGGCGAGGCTGGTTGAGTGCGTAGACGACGCCCTAGAAGTTCCTGCTCGATGTCGTGCTGATGCGTCTTGAGGTAATCCTTGCTAGAGTCTTGCGGGCAAGTAGTCGAACATGTGAAGGAACTCACTGTTGCGACTGCCCCCGCGAAGTTGCTGGCAATCTGATAGACGAGATTCACGAAGCCGCCGCAGCAGCTCTGAAGGTTCTTGGGTGCGCCCGAGACGCCGCCGACGCTCTTTGTCCCCTCCAAGATGAAGGGATAGAGGGAGATGGAGGCGCAGTAGGGTTTGAGCTGCTCTCGTCGTGGACGTAGATCAGGTGGTCTTGTGAGGTCTTTGCAGTACTGCTCGGACGTCGCGCGAATCGCTCGGTGAGCCTTGCTCTACCTTTGCGCGGTTCAGTGCGATGGTGAGCGGTTTGCTAACTCAGCTTCAAGGGTCGCCAATGTCTTGTGTGTGACGTTGGCGTTGCTGCTCTACCTCGCTGCCGCTCGCGGCGTTCTGCGCGACGATAGTGGCTGTCGATGAAGCCGAGACGGTTGTCGATGATGTCTTGTGGGATGTTCTTCATGTCTCCTACTAGAAAGAGATGTGAGATCTGTGAATACCGCCTCGGTGCCTGTGTAGACGCCGCTGTGATCTTTAGCGCCAGCGATAGTCGATGTGGTAAAAGCGTTGGTTGGTTGTGGGGCTGGTGAGCCCTCAAGCTCTGCTTTGCAAAGCTGCCTGTTTTGAGCCGTAGTGGCGTTGCCCTGCGAGCAAGGTCACGATCACGCTCACATCGTCGCTGCCGGAATAAGACAAACAGGAGGATAACACTGGGACGAGCGAAGTATCTGTATGATGTCGCTCTCATGCAGCCTATTGGTTGTCCTCCCGCAGGCAGGATGGCGTCTGCTCCTTGCTCTGCTGCGTTCTCTTTTTGTCTCCATGACGCTGAGCGGGGTGTTCGGTGCCATGCAGTTGCGTAGGTGCGAGGCTGTGACAACAAGGACAGAATTTCGTACAGCTGCCTATCTCAAAGTAGTAGGCGGTGTGATCTGGGATTTCGCTGAAGGTGATGCCTGTGGAGCCGTCGGGACTAGAATGGACATGCGTCCTCCTCTCCTTTGTGTCTGTGGTGTCAGAGCAGGTCGATGGGTGCGAGGCGGTTGGTCTTTTTGTCAGCGGATGGCGTCGGCGAAGACCTGTCGCCTGTGAATCTCATTTGAGCAAGCGCAAGCGCAGTTGTTACGCCCTCCCTCGTCCTCTGCCTGTTGGTTTTCGCTCGGCGGCGATGATGGTGTCGAGAGCTGCTTTGAGCTGCCCCCTCTGAGGTCGTCCATGCTGATGCTCCGCCCCTGCTCAGGGCAGCTTTTGCTGTCAGTTTTTCTGAGGTGGGAGATGATGATCAGCGCCTGTCTCCTCTACGAGGCTGCGCAGGGCGGTCATGAGGCGGTCGATGGTGCTGCGTTCGTCGCTGCCGTCCTCCATGGTGGTGACGGCGATGGTGATGTGGTCTGAACAACAAAGTCACATCCTCCTGCGACGATCATGTGGATTTTTGTCGGTAGCCTGTTACTCTCGATGCCGAAGTGGTCGTGAGAGGAAGATCACCGTCACCGAATACCCCTCGCCATAGTGCTCTTTGACCTCTGCCTTTGTTTTTGTCGTTCCACATGGTGGAGCGGACGACTGGTGGATGCTCGCGAGGGTCGCGCAGGGTTTTGCTGCTTTCTTCGAGCATGACCATGCCGACGCGCAGGTGATCTCTCATGTGCAGGTGTGAAGGCAAAGCTCGCGGGCGATGGTGGTTGCCGATGCCGCTGCCCGCTGTGACGCGGGAGCATTTCGCCTTTCCGTATCGCCATGCCTGTGCGCGCCGCGTGGTCGTCTGCCCATGGGAACTCGTAACCCTTGGGTCGTCGCCCTCTTTGAGCAGGATGTCCGCCATGTCTTTAGCGTTCATAATGCCGTCCGGGCGGTAATCGTCGGCGTTCCAGATAGCGCGTATGATGTAGTCGGGTGTCCGGAAAGCAAGCATTTCGTTTGGGTCTTTTGAGCGGGAGGCGTGCGACTTTCATGCGCCGTGGCAGGATGCCGCTGAGTTTTTCGATGGCTTTCTGCCCTGCCTCGTCGCTGTCGAACATGACGATGACTTCCTCGAAGCCAAGGCCAGTCAGGGTTTTCCTTGAATACTTTGTGTGCGCTGACAGCCGAATGGGATGGAACAACAGGCATTTGTTGTCTGCACCTGCGCGAGACGGTGAGCAGTCGATCTCGCCCTCGGTGACGATGAGGTTTTTGCCGCTGGGGTAGAGGGTTCTGCCCGAAGAAAGCGCTGCGCTTTCGCGCCCTAAGACACAAAAGTTTTTGTCTTTGTCTGAGGTTTTCTGAAGGACGCGTCCATCGTCGCCGACATATTCTGCGACTTGGATGGGGCTGCCGTTCGTGTCTTTGCTGCATGTGTGGCGATGATTTCGGCGGGTGTCTCGTGGATGCCGCGTGCTCTGAGCGCGGTATTCATATCGCCCATCGGTATGAGGGTCTGTACGCTCGCCATTCTCCTTTCGCTTTTCCCTGTCTTTTGTCCATTTCTCACAGACAAAAAGCGGTATGTATAATCGCCGTAGTCGGTCGGCCGTCGCTGCTCCGCAATCCGGGCACGGGTGAGCGATCATTGGTCTGCCTCTACGGGATGCCGTGCTCGCGGCTGGTGTGTGCTGAGCTGCCCGCTGCAGGCGGTACGCTCGCCGTCTGCGACGCCCCATCAGAGACGCATACGCTGTCTGCCAGCCGTCGATGGCGGGGTCTGCATGCTGGGATGCGGGGATACCGACCTCCAGCCGCCCGTCTGGGTGGATGAGGTAGTAGTAACCGACTGAACCATCCCTGCCGCATGACGTGTTTTGCATACTCTTTGAGCAGGATATCTGCCTTGATATGCGACGCGAATCGAGTGCTATGCATCGCTCGCGAATGTCAACTGTGTATCCTTCTTTCTTTGCTTTGACGATCAGTCCGGTGGTGTCTTTCTTTCGGGCTTTGAACCGACGCGGGGATGAGTTTGGTAGCGTACTCAAATCGTGTTTGTTGCACCAATCCGCGTATGTCGTGGTGCTGCCTTTGTAGGTTTGTGCTGGGTTCCGACAGACAAAACGTATGTCGAGGTGAAATTGGCATTTGATGAGCAGGTGCTTTTGCGGTCCTCGAGTTCAAAGAGCCTTTGCCTCGATGATGATGCCGTTGGGCGGGATGAAGTCGGGCGTGTAGATGTGCTCGCTCGCAGGGACGGTGTACTGTCTGCCGCTGCTCGCGAACTGCTGCGTGCCTGTGCGCTTGATCTGCGCGGCGATGTTGTCCTCGGTCAGAGCGTGCCCGTGGGAAGGACGGTGGCTGTACCGCCCCCACGCAACCCTCTAGAACTCCTCCTCGTCACTGATGCCGACCACGTCCGAGCGTGGTGTCCTGTCCTCCTGCAGGCTGAGATGAATCCTCCTCCTCGCCGAAGCCAAAGGGAGATACCGATGCTGTCCCGCTCTCTTTGAGGTCGATGATCTGCACGCCTGTGAGGCGAAGGCTGATGCCATAGTTCTTGTCGTTCATGTAAGAATGGCACGGTTCATAGGCGACGCGCCACGCGTGCCGCTGCCGATGCTGGGCTCTGCGCCAATCTCGCCCTGCTGCGTGAAGATGGGCGCACGGCACCCACTCGCCGCGGTGCGCGTGTTGATGCTGCGGTCATTTTGTGCCGGAACTCCTCGTCCTGTGTACGTGGTCGTGCCGTTGGCGTAGTCGTCACTTGTACTTGTACTTCTTGCCTCGTCAGATTCTTTGTGCTTCTGCCTCCTCGTCGATCTCTGCGAGGCGCGGCGTTCCTTGTCGTCGTCGGTGCGAAGGGACGGCAAGTCGCCCCGTGTCGCCTTGAAGTGCTCAGTGCTCCAAAAGATGTGGGAGTGGATATTGCCGACGGCGTCGTTCGCTTCAGTGGTTGTCTTTGCCATGATGTGTTTGTCCTTTCTGTGGTTGGTTGAGTTATTGATTCGCGTGGTGGACCTTTTTCTCTAACGTGTCCCACCTGCGAATCCCTGCGGCTCTCAAAGGCTGCGGGGCTTTTGCTGGCGGAGGCAAAAGAATAGCGAATCAGTGTATTGGTTTAGGTCGATTTTGAGCTTCTCGTTCTTTTGCGGTCTGGGCAAAGCCACACAGCGTACTGAAGGGCTTTGCTGTCTCCTTGATGATGCTCTTTCTTTCCACGCCGCGATGCGTGCCGGTGATGTTGCCGCGCAGGAAGCCAGAACTCTTCCTTTACTCATCTGCGCCACGCAGAGCTCGATGGGTTGAACGGCACCCGTGTAGTGCTCGTCTGCTAAACAACCATATCGATGTCCCTCCCCGTGCTGCCCGATGGTGCTGCCGCGCGCTGTTTTGCTGAGTGCCTTAACATCGGTGATGGCGACGGGCGGGTCACGCTCGACGAGGGCTGTGCGATGCGTGCGCCCTTGGCGATGCGGATGGTGTGCGCCCTGGGTTCTCACGATGAAGGCTGGTTCGCCGCGATGGTCGCTGTCGATGATGCCTGTCTGGTTGGCAAGGCGTAAGCGGGTATACAAGCCGGTGAGAGAACGAGTAAATGCTGATGTGGTATCGGAGAGATGTCAAATGCACAGAGCCTGTTCATTGTACAAAGGTCGTGCGCTCTCCTGTGCGTTGATCGGCGGGATGTAGGCGTCCTCAATGCACACAGGTCAAAAGCAAGCTGCGCCCTCATCTTGCGCTCGAGCAGGATGGCATCAGGGATATGAGCGTTTTGATGCCATGATGATTGGGGTTCTCGGTTTGGGCATACGTGTTTCTCCTTTCGGTAAGACATAAGCCGTCATTGACGCAAAGAACTTAGTTAAAGGTGCAGCTTCGCTGCTGAAGACAAAATCTATCGTTTTGTATAAGAACATAGTATATATATATATATATTATTTATATAAGTCTTTTCAGTTTTATGTTTTTGAAACGTAAACGTGGTATGTCTAGACGGTCTTTTAGGATGTCTATGGGACATTCTTTCTCTTGTGTCCCCTTAAGCTAGCATTAAAGAAAGCAGACAGCTTCACGTGCTTTTGCATTTTCTTAGACTTGATTCATTTGTTCAGTAACTTCGGCGTTGCCGATTGAAAGTGTGTCGATCTTTGCCAGGGTTTCACGCTTTCTGAGTGCCTGTTGCAGCATCTAATACATCGAATAAAGTCCTCACCTTCGTTTATCACTTAACATTCTGAGAGGACTTCGTCATAATATCCTCCTCTATAGGGTTTAATTGGCATCCTGGGTCAAGAAGCATTTTGTGGCGTCCCAATCTCCCAAGGCAGGAGGAAAATGTCTGTTCCTTTCAGCTCCTTTTCAGAGTTCTGTGAGTCCTCATTCATGTGACATTCTTACGTGCCATAATCAACCTCCTTTCTCTTATTCTACTATAACCAATGTGTATCTTTGTCAATAATTTGTGTATATATTTTTAATTTTTATGGTATATTTTTACACATAGCATAAAGAAAAAAGCAGGACGTAAGCCTGCTGCTTTTTGTAACTTTCTTTTACATAAAAGCAGAAGTCGACTTCTTGACTTCTTCAAGGTCAAGTGTCCCAAAACTGAGATCTTTGGAATCTTGTGCATGTCCGTCGTCGTTGATGAGATAGCTAACCTGCGCCAAAAGTCCTGAAAGGTAGTTCTGGTCTTTGTGAGAGGTGACGAACTCCTCGCGGATGGTCTTGAAGAGCTGCCCGGCGTGCTGCATCTGTCCCAAAACTATCATGAGATCATCATGAAGTTTGCATTACCTTTTACTATACTCTGCGTGACAACACGCTGTAAATGTGCTGCATCCATGCTGTGAATAAAGTTCGGGGAGATGCCCTGCGCCTGTCTCCTTGTGTCTACCTTCCCTCCTTCTTCCTCTACTTGTGTAGCAGAAGCGGACGCAGCGCCTTGTTGAAACGCATCCTTACTACTTCCTGTGTGAGGGCACACATAATTCTGCTGCACAGGTAGTCCATTGGGTGTATTCCATGTAGACAACGTGTCCCTCTTTGCAGATCAGCTCTGCTACTTTTGCAATCCCGCCATGCCCTCTACGCCTTAACGACCGTCGTCTACGGCTTCCCCAGATGAGATGTGCCATGCATGTCGCCGCTTGGATGGGAGACACAAAGGGGTTCTCATCAGGATGCTCTCAAGACAAAGGTCTGATGATGTCGCTCATCGAGATTCTCCTTGAATCCGTAGAGCTTGCTGCCATGAGCAAGCGTCGTGACTCTCTCTTGCACACCTTGCGCGTGATGCCGTCTTGGGAATACTGGCCTGTTAAAGGACGCGGCTCTGCGCCAGGTGTCCCATGGGCGATTCGTGGCTTGCCCTCTTGGTGTGACAACATTCCCTTGTTTGTCGCATGTTGTAGCCGTCGGCTGTGCCGCTCTGCGCGTCTTTGAGCAACACTGTATTTGCTTTGTCTGCAACAATGCTATAAATATCACGCATTGTCGCCGGCGGGAGATTGACCGCTCGCCGCCAATCTCGTCTCTGGTAACCCGAAAAGTGCTGCAATCCTGAACACGTCCGTCAGATACGGTGAGCAGCGGTCACGAATCCTGCGGCTGTGCCGTGCTCCTCCTTGTACGCGCAGAGGCGCGTCCTCAAAGGAACAAAACAAAGGAACTCCATCGGATAATCATTCTTCGCGACCTCGCTCCACCATGTATAGCTTCAGCCGGGTCGGCTGCGCTTGCCTTGATCTGCTCCTCGTGCTCCTCTATCCACGACGACACCCGCGAATAGCAACTTGTCACGTCCGGCAAGAGTTCGCCCCGTGAATGGCTAACCATTTTGTGTCTGCATCGACGCCAACAGCGACGGCTCTTTAAATAGTGCAGGGCTTTTTGAATGTCGTCCTGCGGGCTTATCGCCGTCGGGATTGGATAGTAGCGGCCACGATAGTCGATGTTCCACGGAAGTAAAATCTTCTCGTTCTGAGCGAATTTTCGGCTGTCTTTACCCGTGCTATGTGGCAGCGGATGGCCATGTTTTCTCGCCTCCTCACTGCTTATAAAGTGCTGTTGCTGCTTCATGCTCCTTTAACTCCTCCTCGTGTGCGCTTCTGCTAGATGAGGGAGCATTGTGAAGAGCTCTGTTCTTGGTACTCCTCCTAGCTCCCACCACTTGCATAGATGGTTTTGAGGATATGAAAGGTTCTTGTTGATCGTAAAATGGCGTATTCTGCATAACGTGAGTACACTATAAATTTTGTCTAAGTTCACGGCACTCAGTTTCTTTACGTACATGGTTGTAGATTTGTTGTGTCTCATACAGGCGCAGGCGAAGATGTTCCTGGGGTTTGATGCTCTGCAGTAGCCCCCACAGGCGCTGTCCATGGTTTTGGCGAGCTCATGATTGTGAGGCTTGTACCGAGATGGCGTTCGCCTGTAGCTTATTCTCGTTCGAGAACCACGTCTTTTCAAAAGCAATCCGTCGCAACGACTGTCTCGATCTGCTTATTCCCTCTGACCTTTTTCTAAGTGAGTAGTAGTCGCTTTACCTGCAATAAAGCATTTCAGAGTGACCCTAGGGGCTGCTTTCGACTTCACTGTGATCCACTTCAACCAGTTGTATCCGTTTCGCTGCATACGTATTGTCGCGTAGCATGATCTTATACGAACTACGGATGCGCTCGCTAGTACTTGCTTTGTCCATGTGGATCAACCATGTTTCGTCAATGCCTTTAGCAACCTCAATTTGCAGAAACTCCTCTACGGATAGCTTCTCTCGCATGTTGCTTGCCCGATCACTTTGGCGATGCTGGAACTGTTTTGTCTTGTTGCGCGCGGTTAAAGACAATCCATGTGGTGCTATGCCCTGCAAAGCACAAGTAAATTCTCTAGCGCGTCAAGGTCTGCTGCATAAATTTGTGTCAATTCTTTCATACGCGCAACCCATGCACCTTGCCGTCGTTTTCTTAGGCTGGTGCATCGGAAATGATAGTGTGCGATGTTGCGGCGTGATGTCTATGTGTGCTCCATAAGGCGGGATACTTTAATTTTCCTTGCCCCTGCTTGTCCCTACTACGTGCCACGTCAGTGTCCCCTGCAAGACGCGTTCGGCTAACTGTGGCGTCCACCACCTCTAGGGCCATTGTTGCGGAATATAAGTCGTTAGCTGTAGGTATCATTTTATTTTCCTCCTGTCTTTTCTCTAACATGTCCTTCACCTAGAAATTAAAACAGTGTTCTAATTTAGGTATATATAAGCCTGTGTTCCTCCTTCTTAGAAAATCATGTCTAATGCTCTCGCCGATGATCGCCGTGAGCTCATCCGTGAGCGCGTTGATCGTCGCCCTCGTCAGGTACGTGATCGTGTCTGGTGGCTCGTTATCCCTCGTTGTCGATCTGTGAAGACGGAACGTCTCAAACGTATAGCTTGGGTCTTGCGCGACAAACATCACGGCGAGTCACCATGAATTTTTCCGGTGTTCTCCAACACCTCTAACACCTCCAAGTTGTGGGTATTGGCCGACAAGTCCCCGACAATGTCCGAAATGTCGCCGATGCTGCGCAATCCATTCGTCCAGCCGCTTTCGTGCTGCACGTCGCCGACGTCGATCGTTCTCACATTCAAACAGCGTGAATGGCGGTTCATTGATCTCTCCACGGTGCGCCCTTCCACCGTGAAAGAGTTCGTCCCAGCATCCGGGACAACACGTCTTTTCGAGGGCTGTATATACCACGATTTTCATGATGTAACTCCTCCTTATGATTGCTGCGACACCGCGTCGCCCGGCGAACAACAAAGGTTAGAACGGGATGTTCTGTGTGAAAAGCTCTGTGTAATCCTTGCGCATACTCAAACAGTCAGGAGCGGGACGCGGAGCCTTCATTTCCTCCACCGTTGATAGCGGGTCGTTACCGCGCGTTTGCGTTCGCGCAGGAAGAGGTGCTGGCGCGTTCTATATCGTCCACAGCAGTAGTGGGTTTCCGCGTGCCTTCCTTCCGCCGAAGGCGACTGGGGCTTCGTGCCCTTCCCGGGATGCGCCGACCGCCATCCTGCACCAATCCACGCCGACGATCAACTGGCGCCCCGCGCCTTCAAAGGCTCGTGTCACCCTGCTGCGTGAGCAGGAACGATCTGATCTTTCGTCCCCTATCGCCTTCAGTCCACGCCGGAATCGCTTCAGGGCAGGCGCACGGTATCGGTGCCAACGCGGGCACGTTTACCGCTGAGGTGACCGTCGCGCACCTCTAGCGCGCACGACGCGGATAATCCTGTGAAAATTCGTATGTCTGTGCTTAACGCGTAGCTCGGCCGAACATCCTGTTCCTAGAATGTCATGTACCCGTATTCTACAGGACGAGACCAAACATCAATCAGTCGACTATGAGCGGCGTCACCGCTGCCGCATGGTGCCATGCTGGCACGCCCGGACGCTTTCAGGCTCCTGATGTGCCTCCTACCTCTGGGTGCAGTCTAGTTCGTCGCGGCCGCGCTTCGTCCGCTGTACGCGCGCGACCGCGTCGCCATGAATATGGACGCCGCGGTGTAGCGGATTGTCGCCGTCGTCGTGCGGCTATCGGGCTTACCGTCGATAAAACCACATAAAGCGGATTTTCTCGTCGTCGCTCGTCGATCTCCGTACACCTTTCATTCGACGAACGCGCTCCGCAACTATGGTGCCAATGTGCCCATGCGCCCAGAAATGTACTGTCACCTTTTCTTGATTGCATTCCTCCTTAATTCTGCTAGGGCGATACGCTGCACGCCCGGCGTTGCTGAGACAAAAGTTTGGGCCTCATACTGAGCGTGTGGCCAAGCTCGTCGATGAAATATGCAGCGGCCAGTCGTTGAGTGCCCGCGTGTGCCGTAGATGCACCCGCAATTTGTGAGATATGCGTGGCGCGCGTGTCGTCACATGCGCGAGATGCGAGAGATTTTCGTGGTGGGAGAACGCCCGCGTTGTGCCCTGCGCCGATATGCCGGGATACGCAAAACCGCGCGCCGTTATGCGGATGTACTGAAACATCACCGCGTGATTCCGCTACGGGCGTTCGCGCGACTGGCGACGAGGCTTTTCAAAGTAAGCCTTCGTCATTTCATCGCCCTCCTAAATTTGGTACCTGATCTTAACTTGTTGTCTTTGTCCGCCTGGGACTGGCGCGGCGACTAGTCCGGCGAAAGACAAACAAGGGTTTAGCTTCATCAACCGCAAGCCCGCTTTCAAAAGCGGATGTTTGCTGTCTTGCGATTCGATGTATTCTTCCCTGGCTGCAAGCTTGATCGCTACCGCGTGTTCACGTCTGCTTCACTCCTTCCCGCAGCTCCCAGTACCTTCCACATCCCATCTCTGCAGCGGTGGCGCGGGCTTTCAGAGCCGTTTTCTGTAACCAGTTCATCCACGAGCCGCGCGGCCTGAGTTCGCCAAGCGTGCTCTGCGGCGTACGTTAACGGTAGTGCGCAAATTGCGTATTCGGCGCGGGTGATGGTGATGGTGTCTTTCTTCGCTGGTGCGTTCTCCTTTTCTCTTTGTGTGCGCTTGTGTACGATTGAGGTTTATGGGAACCCTTGTGTTCCCGCTTACTGTCTCATCCTGCTGCCCTTGTGTACCCATGTCCTCAGTTTGCCGATTCGAGCAAAAAGTCCTCTACGATATACTCTGAGTATAGTGTTCTGGGTTCTGATTTTCAAAAGTTTTGGAGGTGACAAAAATGGAGTCCGCATTTCCATGCGGATGAGACAGGGAAGTTAAAACAGGCGTTCTTTGATCTGTGATGATGAAAAGGTCAAACGCCCTCTAAAGTCATTAGACGCCTTATGCAGAGTGCATAGAGCAGAATCAAAATAGTGGTGAGTTACTAAAGATGGTGAAGATGCAGGCAGACAACAAAAGCCCTTGCACAAGTGAGATCCTTGCAGGGCTTTTCTTTTTGTCGCCTTATGTCAGCATAAGTGGTTCAAGTCCACTTTTGAGAGATAGCGAATAGCAGTATATAACAATGAATCGTCACATATCGCCCTCATAAAAGCGCTAAAGCGTAAAGCCGCAGTAAAGCCACCTGTGAAATATCCTGTAGGAATACCAATAACAAAGGAGTTAAACTGGTAGAAATGGATAATGATATAAGACAAAATTGTAACAGCTATGCTGCTGAGTACGGAACAATGCGCCGATCAACGGAATATATGTAGGAAGTGAAAGGCGGTCGATGCCCATGATACTGCTCCCTGTAATTTCAATTCTTTCCAGTTAAAATAAAGAACAATGCCGCGCAGAAGTCCCAGCAATGCCTAAAGAGGCGTCTCGTTCGTCGTCTCCTTCTCCTAGAATCCTTATCCTGATCGCATGTACCACAACTTGCCACGCTGCCTCCATAGGTCGCCGGGTCATGACCGTCTTTAGTGTCTGCCTTGTGATCGGCGTGGAGACGTGTTCCGGCGCGCTCGTGTGCGTACGCGTTCAGGCGTCGCGTCGCACTTGCGTGTCTACACCGATCATATAGTACTACTGGTTTACTATGTTTTATAAAAGCAGATGATCTAATTTCAAATTTGACGCCGGAGATATAAGCAAAATCTGTGTCGAGACTATTCTGGCATAAACAGACTTGCCTGAGTCGCAAAATAAAACACGTATGTTCGAGATTGAGTAAAACGCGCCCGGCGTCCGAATGCTTTCACGCTGTGCCTCTTCGGCATTCAGACAAAATTATTTTACAAGACAAACAAATAAAAGCGCCTATGATAGCGCACCTACAGACGCGCTGCGCCTGAGACACTGAAAGCGATGAGATGAATTATGCTGCAACGGCGTCGCGCGTCTGTGTGCTTAGCCTGCCCGCGTTGATCGCGAGCAGCTGCCGGCTGCGTTGGAGATCGCTTTGCTGGTGGCTTCGATAACGCGCGCGTAGGTGTGCGCGGGCGTGTTTGGAGACTCTGGTCGCTGCGGGAGCTGCCGGACGGCTAGACCACTCAAAGACGCGCGCACAGGGGGACACGCGCGGGCGGGTGAAAATATGATATGGTTGTAAGTTTATTTTCAAATTTTCCAGCTCTGCAAGGTATGTGCTAGCAAAGTCATAGCGTAGACCAAAGAGGCGAAGGGTCGATCAGAAGATGCCTAATGGTAACCTAAAAATGAGCAATAACACTTGGCGTGGCGTGGACAGCGGGAAGCAGAAGCGGCGGTCTGTCTACCGCAAAGACAAAAACAAATTGATGCGCCGCGTAGCTGAGCTGCGATGGCGCAACGGGCAGGAAAGCCGACGCAGGATCGTACTATCTGTTCGGTGATCTCGCTCGAGATGTTCACGAAGGAGAAAGGGCGTGTTGTAACCAGAAGGGACGTTGCGTAACTACGGCTACATTGAGGCCTGTTGTGTTTGCGCCTCTGCGTGAATTATCAGCAGGCAGAATAGCACCTGATGTTATCGACTACGTATTGGACAATGTGACAAAAGGTGGATGGGACGCCCTATGCAAAGATTCAACGCTGTTTTCAGATGCGTGCTAGCTAGCTGTGCTGGACTTTGCGGTGAGACAAAGGCTTTGTTGTCTCCTCCTATAGACGCAAGCTTGACGTGAGGCAAAGGAAGCGTGGGCTGATGTCTTGGTTGCCGTCTGAGGAAGGTAAAGCGGCTGCCGCTGTCGGATGCGCGCGCAGGCAACAAAAGAAAAGTCCATCTCTACCTGTATCCGCTTTTCCTGCTGGCTGCTAGCTGCTGGGACGAGAACCGGGAGAGTTATTCGAATATTGACCGCGTTCCGCGATATAGACACAAAAGAGGGACGATTCATATTCGATCAGCTGACAATGGACGGGGCGATAACCCATTAAAGACGAAAACATCTGCGCGGACGATCTATGTGCAACAGGAGAGTAGTTAAAGACGATGCTGGCACTTGTGCACCGCAATTGGAGACAACCGAGTAAGCTGGCAGAGATTCGGCGAGCGAAGCAGATATGCCGTTCTACCGCCGACACACTGATTCAAAGATTTCTGCCCAAAGGCGCTGCACGTACCTGCCAGCTTCACATTCCACTGTTTTAGACATTGTCATGCCACTGCAACTACTTTTGAAGGCATCAATCCAAAGGAGGTGTCTAAGCGTCTGCACGCATCGGTCAAGACAACACTGGATTTGTATGCCACGTGGATCCTGAGGATGGATGAACAGTCGCCAATAGTATAAATACGTTTCGTTTGTATGAGGTGCTTATGAGTTGCTTATCTGGCAGAATAACTGCTATATTTTGATGTATGGTTGGTGCCAGAATCGCTTGCATAAAGCCTTGACTAACGCTGGGTGTCCTACAAATCGTTTCATCATATGGAGTTCGACGAAAGGTAAAGGAAGGCGCGGGATTTTCGCGCCTTCGTCATTTCTTTCCCAAAAGACCTGTGAGCGCTCACCGTCCGCATCAATATTATCAGAATGCGAATCGATGTGTCCGATGGGAAGGTGGCATACATGGATCACCCTACCAGTGCCCGACTGCGGCGGCGT
>BNJU01005630.1_pt1 | contig 37295 bp, 48 predicted proteins | sample 8539281 | NCBI WGS metagenome assembly BNJU01 (sample SAMD00202456, study PRJDB9452) | human saliva metagenome | isolation source: human saliva | place: Japan
AAAATTACGACACATGGATACTAGTTTTTACTTGACAAGTTCCGCTTTAAATAATAGAATAGTTAAAAACCTTTAAAGCAGCCCAGAGAGGCAGCTAAGGTTAGACGGTGAAAGGTGGATTCTACCCATTTTTCGTGGAACCTTGCTGTTGTGAGTTCCTTTGTAGTCTCTTTGACGGAAGCTGGGCTGATAAGAAAGATAAGAGGAGCTTGCACGTGAAAGTCGCTGAGTCATAGCTCTGGATTTTTCCAAGTTTTGAAGAAGCCAAAGGAGTTCTTAGCCTATTTCCAGCAGAGGAAAAAGCTCATGTCAAAGTAGAGATGGAAATCTACTATGCTGTAGGACCTGAAGTTGTCCGTTATTTGAAGTCATTAGGACATAGTGTCTTTTGGATCTCAAACTGCATGATATTCCCAGACACAGTCAAATCAACAATGAAAATTTTATCGAACCTGGGAGTTGATATGACCAATGTGCAGGCAGCAGGGTGGAGGTTGAGATGATGCAAGCAGCGCGTGAAGGATTGGGAGACAAGGGATTCTCATAGCTGTGCCCAATTAACCTCAACCTCGGAGGAACAAATGCAAAGAATGTCAAAATATCCAAACCAGCCTCCAAAGAGTCGAGTTTATCCACTATGCCCAGAAAAACAGCTGAGCTGGTCTAGATGGAGTCGTTGCTCGGCTCAAGAAGCCAAGCTTATCAAACAAGCAACTCATGAAGACTTTATCTGTCTGACACCAGGATTCGCTCCAAGAGGGACAGAAGCAGGGGATCAGAAACGGGTAGTAACCCCAGGAGAAGCTTATGATTGGCAGTGATCATATCGTAGTCAGGTCGTCCGATTACGTGAGCAACTGATCCAGTCGCAGCTTATCATGCGCTATCAGCGATGAGTGGAACCAAGACTGGAAATATAAGAGAAATCAGATTATAAAAACAAAAGGATGCAGCCATGACACTTGCTAAAGATGATTACTAGCCATCTATTGAAAATTCAAGCCGTTTACCTCAAGCCAGAAGAACCTTTTTACTTTAGGGCGTCTGGGATTAAGTCACCTATTTATACGGATAACCGTGTAATCTCTAGCTTATCCAGAAACGCGCACCTTGATTGAGAATGGTTTTGTAGAAGCTATTAAGGCAGAATTCCCTGAGGTAGAAGTCATTGCAGGAACTGCGACAGCAGGGATTCCACACGGAGCCATCATCGCTGATAAGATGAATCTGCCATTTGCCTATATCCGTAGCAAACCAAAAGACCACGGGAGCAGGCAACCAAATCGAAGGCCGCATGGCCTGAGGGCAAAAATGGTCGTTGTTGAAGATTTGATTTCAACTGGTGGCTCAGTTCTTGAGGCCGTGGTTGCTGCCAAGCGTGAAGGAGCAGATGTTCTGGGTGTTGTAGCTATTTTCAGCTATCAACTAGCAAAAGCAGATAAGAACTTTGCGGATGCTGGTGTCAAACTGGTGACCCTTTTCAAACTATAGTGAGCTCATTCACCTAGCCCAAGAAGAGGCTATATCACACCAGAAGGACTTGACCTTTTAAAACGATTTTAAAGACCAGGAAGGAAATTGGCAAAATGTTTTGAAAAATAGAAAAATCAGGTAGTCGCTAGGATTACCTGATTTCTTTAATGATTTCATTGGATGTTATACTCAATGAAAATCAAAGAGCAAACTAGGAGGCTAGCCGCAGGCTGTACTTGAGTACGGCAAGGCGACGCTGACGTGGTTTGAGTTGATTTTCGAAGAGTATCTAGTCGACTTTCCGCCTTCAACAACAAGGTCATCTGCTTTAGCAGCATCACCGTAGGTTGGGTGGAGTGTTTTTCATGAGGCTTTGTGGAAGAAGTTTTTCCTTACCTAATTTTTCAGATTTCTTGGTTGATGTGAGTCAGTAATTCTTGGTTACCTTTTTGAACTGCTGGTGCAATGGTATCTGGATCACCAGAGAGAAATTCCCTACTTCATATCCTTTATTTTCAAGCGCTCAAGCTAGGACTGAGTATTGTCAGTAGAGAAGGCATCCTCGTCCATCAAGAAGGGCTTGGTAGGCATCGCTATATTGATCGTATTTTTGTAGTTTTTACTTCTGGGTGATTTTTCTCAAAGTAAGTTTTCAGCAGTCGTTCCTTTTGTAACAATCAAGGTTTTGCCTTCAAGTTCTTTAACGTCCTTGATGACTTTATCTTTTGGTGACACAACACCGAGGAGAAACTTTCATGTAAGGAAGGGCAAAGTCAACTTGTTTCTTACGTTCGTCAGTAACTGTGAAGTTGGCAAGGGTGATATCAACCTTGTTAGAAATCAAGTATTCAGCACGGTTGGCAGCATCAACAGAAACGTATTTAACTTTCACACCAAGGTCTTGTGCCAATTGAGTTCCCTAGTTCGATATCGTAACCTTGGTAAGAACCGTCGTTATCAACATAACCAAAGGTTTTGTCTCTCAAATACCGCGATTCGAAGTTCACCACTTTTCTTAATTTCATCAATAGTACGAGCTTTGGCAGTCGCCTTTAGCAGATGAAGCATCAGAGCTTCCACCTGAACTACAAGCTGTGACGAAGATAGCACAAATGCTGAGAGCAAAAACAGTTAGAATTGGTTTAAGTGGTTTCCTAATAATCTCCTTTATTGATTATAGATATGAGCCAAACTGGCTAAAGTCAAAGACGTTTAAAAATTCTTGTGCTCGTTTGGTTTTGTGGATTTGTAGAAGAATTCTTGAGCAGTTCCTTCTTCAGCAATTTTTCCTATGGTCTAGAAAGATAATGCGGTCCGCAATAGCTTGGCAAACTGCATTTCGTGGGTTACCAGAATCATGGTGCGACCTTCTTGGGCCAAGTCATTGATCAGTTCTAGAACCTCACGCACCATTCTGGATCCAGTGAAGCAGTCACCTCGTCAAAGAGGATAATTTCTGGATGCATGAGCAGGGGCTCGTGACGATTGCAACCCGTTGCTTTTGTCCACCAGATAATTGACGAGGCAGAAGCTATGTTGTTTTATCTAAGTCCGACACGTTCCAGTAGTTGTGAGAGCTTCTTCAAGTAACCTCTTTCTTGTCTCTCCTTGAGCCTTGATAGGGCCTAGGATGAGGGTTTTGAAGGACATCCAAGTGAGGGAAAAGAGTTCCTAACTTTGAAGACCATGCCGATCTTTTGGCGAACAGGTGAAAATCTTTTTATTTTTCAACGATGGACTGACCATCAACAGGATATCTCCTCCTTGAATACTTTCTAAACCATTGAGGGCAGCGAGTAGCGTAGCTTTTCCACAACAGATGGTCCTGGGATGACGCACTTCTCCCTTTTTAATATCTAGGAAAGTCCTTGGAGGATTGGGATTGTCTCCGAAGGATTTTTTAGTTCCTTGATTTCTAAAATAGTTTCAGACATTAATTCCTCCAATGTTTTCTAGATGAGTAGATAGTTTTGGAAATAGGGGAAAGCAAACTGCGAAATACAAGACTAGGATGGTTCCATAAGTCCAAAAGGAAACGGTTGGGATGGTTAAGCGGTGCTATCGATGATTTGTTGTCAACCTTGGTAACCTCAACAACTCAATCAAAACAACCAAGGAAGTTGTTTTAATCATCCAGTGACAAGATTGATGGCTTGCGGAGTAATCTTCTCAAGACTTGCAGGATGATGATATGGTAGTAGAGTTGCACTTTAGTTAAACCAAAGCGCTTGTCCGCTCTCAAACTGATGTTTTAGGGAGGAAGTGATAGCTCTCACAGTGCCAAGTCTCCCATCTCAGCTGTTCCCAGAGGGTGAAAACAATAATGCTGAAGTCTCACCTGAGATAGTGATATTAAAGTTTCGAGCTAAACCAAAGTAAACGATGAAAGAAGCATCAGTTGAGGGCATAATCCGGATAAATTCTAGATAAAAACGTGTCCAATAAACGAATCACTCTAGAATGAGAAGTCATGATAATTCCCATCACCGTTTCCGAAAATCATGGATAAGAGGACAGACAGGATAGAAATCCCAATCGACGCCTTAATCCCTGTAAGATTCTCAGGAGATTATTTCCCTGAAAAAGTACTTGCATTCCCAGATCCTGCATGACGGACCTCCTTTCTATCCAACTAAAGACTAGTGAAATAGGTAGAAGCATGATAGGTAAGCAACCACCAACATAGCTAGCACAATATCTGTCTCATAGTAGAGTCCTATCAAGATCATGAGCAACGTACATAAGAGTCAGCAAGAGCAACCGCTGAGAAAGACAAGTTTCCTTGATAAGGAAAATAACATTGGCACTAAAGGATGGTGGAAACCACTGCAGTCGCTTGTGGAAGAACCACGTAGCGAAAGACCTGAAATGGAGTGATAAGCCCAATGGCTAAACCAATTTCATGCTGGGTTTGACTGACGGCTTCTAGCCCGCTTCGGAAGGATTCTGCCATGTAGGGAACCACCTAAAGAGATGAGCCCGATTGTTGCACAGACTTCTGAAGAAAGAACAATCCCTATTCGAGGGTGAGCCCAGAGTAGAAAGAAAAAGTTGTATCCAAGGGGTGTATTTCGTGAAAGTTCGATATGAGCTGTTGCCAACTGTGAAAAACAGGAAGGCGGTAATGCCGGATGACGCCTGACGATGAGCCCCAGCATCTAGAATTCCCCAAACTGCAATATGCAAGGTCAGAAAAAGAATGCCTCTTTGATAAAGTGGTGAGATATTGTTCAACAATAGACCAATCAAAACTAAAACCTCCCATCTAGAAAAATGATAAAATCATTGTAGCATTAAAGAGCTTTGGATAATATAGTATTTCTATCACAATGATAGACAAAAATCTATTGGAAACGAGAAATTTTTAAAATTTTTAGGAAATTTGGATTGACAAATGTAGATTTTGAGTATACTGATAATTGTAATTTACAAATGTAGATTTTGGAGGGATAGCTGATGCAGATTTCCGGATGCAGAATGGCAGGTCATGAAGATTATCTGGATGCAGGAGAACAGACTAGTACTGATCTCATAAAAGTATTAGAAAAAGGTTTCAGTTGGTCCAAATCACGATCCAGACACTCTTGGCTCGTTTGGTGGAGAAAAGAATGTTTGACTCGGGAAAAAGCAGGGCAGAGTCCTTTGTCTATTCGGCCCTGTTTAACTCTAGACGATAGTAGAGGGTTTAATGGTTCAGGATATCAAAGACAAGCTTTGTTCTCGCAGGATAGAAGCTCTTGCTAGCTGATTTGATTGAAGAATGTGACTTTACCTAGCTGACTTGGAAGGCTTTGGAAGAAGTGATTTCAAAAGAAAAAGCAAGTGCTGTAACAGAGTAAGATGTAATTGTATGTAAAGGAGACGCTATGTTAAATCTATTTGTATCTATTGTTGTTTTAGGAATGATTGCTTTTATCCTCTTTTGGTTTTTCCAAAAACCGCAAGAAGATGCTAAGAGAGCCCAACAAAAATGGCTATCAGGAAATTCGAGTGGAGGTCATGGGGGGCTACACTCCAAGAACCATTATCCTCAAAAAATCGCAACCTGCTCGCATTATTTTTGATCGAAAAGATCCTTCACCTTGCTTGGACCAAAATCGTTTTTCCAGACTTTGGAGTGCATGCAGATCTGCCTATGGGAGACCAATATGTGGTTGAAATCACTCCTGAAGAAGCAGGTGAGTATGGTTTCTCTTGTGGCATGAATATGATGCACGGTAAGATGATTGTAGAATAGGAGAATGATATGACTGAAATTGTAAAAGCAAGCCTTGAAAATGGTGTTCAAAAAATCCGTATCACGGCAGACAAAGGCTACCATCCAGCCCACATTCAACTGCAAAAAGGGATTCCTGCTGAGATTACCTTTCATCGTGTGACACCTTCAAACTGTTATAAAGAGATTCTCTTCGAAGAAGAAGGAATCCTAGAACCAATCGCTCAAGACGAGGAAAAAGTCATTCGCTTTACGCCTCAAGACTTGGGCGAGCATGAATTTCTCATGCGGCATGAAGATGCAAAAGGGGACCTACACCGTTGTTGAAAAAACTAAAAAGTCTCTCAGTCTTTTACAGCGTTTTTGGATTACTAGTATCTTTACTGTGCCTCTTGTGATTCTCATGATTGGGATGTCTACAGGAGGAATTAGTCACCAAGTCATGCGTTGGGGCACCTTTTTAGCCACAACACCCATTATGCTGGTAGCTGGAGTTCCATATATCAGAAGCGCCTGGGCTAGTTTTAAAAAGCACAATTCCAACATGGATACCTTGGTTGCTCTGGGAACCCTAGTGGCCTATTTCTATAACTTAGTTGCCCTCTTCACTGGTCTGCCCCGTTTACTTTGAAAGTGCTGCATTTATCCTCTTCTTCATTCTTTTTGGGAGCAGTTTTTTGAGGAAAAATGCGAAAAATACTTCATGAGCAGTCGAAAAATTATTAGACCTACAAGCAAAAAAACAGCAGAGGTTTTGCGTGATGATGTTATGTTCAAATACCCTCTAGAACAAGTCAAAGTTGGGGATCTCATTCGCGTTCGACCAGGTGAAAAATTGCCGTTGATGGGACTGTGTGTTAGAAGGTGAAACGAGTATTGATGAATCCAATGGTGACTGGGAAAAGTATTCCAGTCGATAAATCAGTTGGAGATGCTGTCATTGGTTCAACCATCAATAATAGTGGTACGATCATCTTTAGAGCTGAAAAAGTTGGGTTCTGAGACTATGTTGGCTCAGATTGTGGACTTTAATGAAAAAAGCGCAAACGAGTCGTGCTCCTATTCAAGATTTGACAGACAAGATTTCTGGGATTTTTGTACCAGCAGTTGTCATTTAGGACTTCTTACTTTTTGGGTCTGGTTTGTTTTTACTTGGAGATAGCTTTTGTGACTTCGCTTCTCTACAGGTTGCTGTTTTGATTATTGCCTGTCCTTGTGCTAGGGACTCATGACACACAACAGCACTCATGGTTGGAACAGGACGAAGTGCCAAGATGGGAGATTCTTCTCAAAAATGGTACAGTTTACAGGAAATCCAAAAAGTCCAAACCATTGTTTTTGATAAGACAGGAACCTTGACCGAAGGGAAGCCAGTAGTGACAGATGTTATCGGTGATGAAAGAGAAGTGCTAAGTTTGGCTGCTTCACTGGAAGATGTATCTCAACACCCGCTAGCTCAAGCTATTGTTAATCGTGCATCTGAACTAGGAATTAGCCTTTACCCAGTGGAAAACTTCCAAGCCTTGCATGGAAAAGGTGTGACTGGGATTATTAATAGTAAACAAGTCTTGCTTGGGAATGCCAAACTCTTAGATGACCTTGCTATTCCACATGATTATCAAGAACGATTTGATTTGCTTGAGAAAGAAGCAAAAACAGTTGTCTTCCTATCCGTAGATGGTCAGTTAAAAGGCTTAATTGCCTTGCAGGATGTCCCTAAGGAAAATGCTCAAGAAGCTATTGCTCAAATTGAAAAAACGTGGTCTTAGAACGGTCATGCTTACTGGAGATAATGCTGGAGTAGCCCATGCGATTGCAGAGCAAATTGGAATCGAAGAAGTGATCGCAAATGTCTTGCCAGAGGAAAAGGCACATGAAATTCACAAGCTTCAAAAGAATGGCAAATTGGCCTTTGTTGGAGATGGTATCGATGATCGCCAGCCCTCAGTGTAGCGGATGTCAGGACTGCCATGGGCTCTGGGACAGATATTGCTATCGAATCAGCAGATCTTGTCCTTACAACCAACAATTTACTAGGATTGGCACGTGCTTTTGATATGAGTAAGAAGACCTTTAATCGTATTCTACTCAATCTTTTCTGGGCTTCTATCTATAACCTCATTGGTATTCCGATTGCAGCAGGAGTCTTTTCAAGTCTTGGTTTGGTGCTCAATCCAGAACTTGCAGGATTGGCCATGGCCTTTAGTTCAGTCTCTGTTTCTAATCAGCTCTCTCATGCTTAATTTTACTAAAGTCGATTAAAAAGGCGGTCTTAACCGCTTTTTGCTATTCTAAAAACAGATTTTCAAAACGTTTTCAAATCTGTACTGTAATAGAGAATGAAGTTTTCTGAGCACATTCTTATGAAACTATAAGTAAATGTGATAAATTAGGAGTGTAAATTTACTGAATCGTTTTCAAAAAACATATAAAAGCGCTTTTATTATTCATCAAATTAACTTTTAAGGAGAGTTATCATTATGACTCAAGGGAAAATTACTGCATCTGCAGCAATGCTCAACGTATTGAAAACATGGGGCGTAGACACTATCTACGGTATCCCATCAGGAACACTCAGCTCACTTATGGACGCTTTGGCTGAAGACAAAGATATCCGTTTCTTGCAAGTTCGTCACGAAAAACAGGTGCTCTTGCAGCGGTTATGCAAGCTAAATTTGGCGGATCTATCGGTGTTGCAGTTGGTTCAGGTGGTCAGGGTGCGACTCACTTGATCAACGGTGTTTACGATGCAGCTATGGATAACACTCCATTCCTTGCTATCCTTGGATCACGTCCAGTTAACGAATTGAACATGGATGCCTTCAAGGGTAGAACAAAACCCAATGTACAACGGTATCGCTGTTTTACAACAAACGTGTAGCTTACGCGAAACAATTACCAAAAGTTATCGACGAAGCTTGCCGTGCTGCCGTTTCTAAAAAGGTCAGCTGTCGTTGAAATTCCAGTAAACTTTTGGTTTCCAGAAATCGACGAAAACTCATACTACGGTTCAGGTTCATACGAACGTTCATTCATCGCTCCTGCTTTGAACGAAGTTGAAATCGACAAAAGCTGTTGAAATCTTTGAACAACGCTGAACGTCCAGTGATCTACGCTGGTTACGGTGGTGTTAAAGCTGGTGAAAGTGATTACTGAATTGTCACGTAAAAATCAAAGCACCAATCATCACAACTGGTAAAAACTTTGAAGCTTTTCGAATGGAACTACGAAGGTTTGACGAGGTTCTGCTTACCGTGTTGGTTGGAAAGCCAGCCAACGAAGTGGTCTTTGAAGCAGACACAGTTCTTTTCATGGTTCAAACTTCCCATTTGCTGAAGTATACGAAAGCATTTAAGAACACTGAAAAATTCATCCAAGTGGATATCGACCCTTACAAACTTGGTAAACGTCATGCTCTTGACGCTTCTATCACTTGGTGATGCAGGTCAAGCAGCTAAAGCTATCCTTGATAAAGTAAGCCCAGTTGAGTCTACTCCATGGTGGCGTGCAAACGTTAAGAACAACCAAAACTGGCGTGATTACATGAACAAAACTCGAAGGTAAAACTGAGGGTGAATTGCAGTGTACTCAAGTTTACAATGCAATCAACAAACATGCTGATCAAGACGCTATCTATTCAATCGACGTAGGTGACACTACTCAAACATCTACTACGTCACCTTCACGCGACACCCTAAGAACATGTGGCGTACATCTCCACTCTTTTGCGACAATGGGTATTGCCCTTCCTGGTGGTATCGCTGCTAAGAAAGACAATCAGATGCATAGTATGGAACATCATGGGTGACAGTGCATTCAACATGTGCTACCCAGACGTTATCACAAACGTTCAATACGACCTTCCAGTTATCAACGTTGTCTTCTCAAATGGTAAAATATGCCTTCATCAAGGACAAATACGAGACACAAACAAACACTTGTTTGGTTGTGACTTCTAATGCTGACTATGCGAAAAATCGCTGAAGCTCAAGGGCTATTGGATTTACAGTTGACCGTATCAGAAGACATCGATGCGAGTCGTTGTGAAAGCTGTTAAATTGAACAAAGAAGGTAAAACTAGTTGTGATCGATGCTCACATCACTCCACATCCACTTCCAGTAGAAAGTACCCTGAGTTGGATCCCAAAAACAACACTCAGAAGAAGCAATCAAAAAGCCTTCAAGGGAAAAATACGAAGCAGAAGAACTCATGCCATTCCGTCCTCTTCTTGGAGAAGAAGGATTGCAATCACGCTTGCAATTAAATAATTTCTCTCGTCGAAAATCAAAAGATAAATATTGTAGATTTCTTTATTGGAGTTACTGCAGACGATTCCATCATTGAAACCATAAATTTTCAATGATGGAATCTAATACTGAAACCTGAGTCCCAAAAAGGGTTTTTCGTGAGTTTGATGAGCAAAAGATTTGCCATCAAACTTGGTTCCCTGCTGTTTGTTCTTCGAGTTTTTATAGAGCGGAACTTGAAAAGATCAGAACAATCTGGTGCTTTTATGGAGAGTGTAAATAATTTAAATCAATTAGATATGATCGTTTCAAATGTTCCTCCAAGTCTGTTCTGACTTGGGCGTATCTTGGATAAGAAGGCAGACTATGTTGATGATGGTTTTGCTCAGTTCACGATTGGCAGTCACTGCCTCATGTTATCCTAAAATCATTTGATACCTTTAGAAGATTTTCAGTCAGGGAATCATTCTACATTGAGGTTGAGATTTGGAACAGAATCACAAAAGCGTGTGAAAGAATTAGGGATTGAGATTTTACATGGGCCAGTTGTAACTCGATTGGGGACAGATCCCTGCTAGTAAGTGGCCCTGCTGGTCTAGTGATTGATTTTTATCATGATGAAATAGGACGCTTAGTAATTTGAAGTTAACCATAATTATTCTTAAAACAGAATGTAGAATATGAACTATTAAAGATCAGACAACCCGGTCTTTTGTTTTATATAAAGATTGCATATAAATATTTGACGGCGTTTCTGAAAATCTTATAATAAAAATGTAATAATAGAAAATGTGACTGATATGGAAAGAGAAATATTTTTAAATAGTTGTATAGAAGGATTTTCTTATTTCATTAGGAAAGAGAGTGATAATAGCATTCGGATCACTGCTCGACTTTTATGGTTCTAGGAAACCTTACAATTGTCCCATAATGACCAATGAAACTTGAGATTAAAAAAGTATCTCAAGGTGTAGATCTAGGAGGAAAGATATGGAGGATATTTATCTAATCTGTATTACCATGATTATCTGTTCAATTATTTTTAGGAGTGATTATAGGAAGTTTTATTTTGCACGGTCTTGGAAGATATGTGCCAACAATTAACCATAGACACTGACAATCAATCAATCAGATTAAGTAACAGAGGTATTAAATTTCTTACATTTGATGACTAAACAGATCAGAGCCATCGGTCTTTTATCTGTACGAGCAGCAGCTACCTTAGAATGAGGTTCAGTTTTTCACAAGATCTGGTGGAATTTTGGAAAGAAGGGGATAATGGTATACTAGAACTAGTAAAAAGCGAGGTAAAGTGATGACAGATAAAATTGCAATTTCCAGCTAGGGTTCCTCCTGGGGTGGTGCTACCGCAGCTAATCAATAGTGAGGTGCTTGTAATCTCGAGTGGGCGTGGTTTTGGCTAACGTTGATGTGAGTACCCATTGGACCTGACCGTGAAGCCGAGTATCACGGTCGGAAAAGATGTTTTCGTTTGAGGAGACTATTTTTACCCAACTGGGAAGCCGATTGATATGTACCACCATTACAAGGAAAGATATTGCCCCTTTTGCGGAGATGGGCTTTAAAACCTATCGACTGTCCATTGCTTGGACTCGGATTTTTCTAAGGAGATGAAGCAGAGGCCAAATGAAGCTGGTTTAGCCTTTATGAGGGATTTGTTTAGGAATGCCACAAGTATGGGATTCAACCTCTGGTGACCATTACGCATTTTGACTGCTGCTACTATAGTAGGGAGTATGGTGGTTGGCGCAATCGTCGTATGTTGGATTTTACGCAAATCTCTGTCGCACTCTCTTTACCCATTACAAGGGCTTGGTCAAGTACTGGCTAACACTTCAACGAAAATCAATATGATTCTGCATGCCCCTAGGAGCTGGGTTTGTTTTGAAGAGGAGAAAATCAAGAACAGGTCAAATGTCAAAGCAACTCACCATGTAGCTAGCTAGCCTCGGCTATGGCGACTAAACACTCACAAAAGTGACTCAGAAAATAAGGTTGGATGCATGTTGGCAGCAGACGTACTATCTGTCAACACTGCCCATCCGAGAGCTACTGGAGGCTGCTATGGAGGAGACCGTAAGGTTACTTCTACGTCCGAGTGTCCAGCGCGTGGGAGAATACGAGTACGCCAGAAGCGGTGGGAACGTGAGGAATTGAGAATGACAGCAGAGGATTTGAGTCTTGTTGAGAGAATCACACTGTTGACTTTGTTCCTTCTCTTACTATGCAGGCCAAAGTGACTGGCAGGATCCGAAAGTGACGGAGTTGACAGCAGGAAATGTCTTTGCCTCCATCAAAAATCCTTATCTAGAATCCTCAGAATGGGGGTGGCAGATTGACCTTGAAAGCTGAATCACCCTCAATGCCATTCTGGGATCGTTGCCAAAAGCCTATGTTCATCGTAGAAAATGGACTCCGGTGCTATTGATCACCGGATGAGAATGGTTATGTAGCAGATGGCTATAGGATTGCTTGTCTGAGAGGCCCCACATCAAGGCTATGCGAGATGCCATTTACAAGATGGAGTAGACTTTGCTTGGTTATGCGACTGCAGGGGCTGTATCGATCTGGTTTCAGCTGGGACAAATTGCAGACATGATAACGCTTATAGCTTTATCTATGTTGATCAAGGGACAATGATAGGAAATGGGACTCTAAACACGGTAAAAGAAATCCTTCTACTGGTACAAGGATGTTGTGCCAACGATGGTGCTTCTCTAATCTATGTACCGTTTGTTCACTATTTTTAATAAAAAGTCTTCTCCCTACTTTGTAAGATATGAAAAAGAGTTCAACTAGAACTCTGCTATAATGAGGGAGAAAAATCAGACAGAGATCAACATGTCAGAACCATTATTTTTCAATCAGTTATGCAGATCTGGGGTGGGGCAAAGCTCACGTGATGAGTTTTGGCTACGACATTTCAAGTGATCGGAGAATACTGGGCATCTCAGCTCACCCAAATAGGTTTCTAAGGTAGCCAATGGCCGTTATGAAGAACAGACCTAGCTGCTTGTATGCGGATACCGTGAGTTGTTGGCAACCGTCCAGAGCCTGTGTTCACTTTTACAAAAATCCTTGATGCAATGACTGGCTCAGTGTTTCAAAGTCCACCAGATGATGCTTATGGACTAGAGCATGAGGGCGAACTCGGAAAAACAGAATGTTGGTATTATTGCTGCAGATGAGGGTTCAAATTATTTTGCAGCCATAACGTTAAGTCAAAGAAGAACTCCGCCAACAAATCGAAGATAAAAAGCTGGGATGCTCGTTAACAAAGTTCCTGTAAAGCTGGAGATTTCTTCTATGTTCCAAGTGGAACCATGCATGCTATCAGAACAGTATCTTGATCCATGAAACGCAGCAGTCTGTGATACAACCTACCGTGTCTGACACGTACGTAAGGATGACAATGGTAACTTGCGCGAACTCACCTTGAAAAATCATCGATGTTCTAAATATTGGTGAGCCTGCAAATAGCCGTCCTGTGACTATTAAAGCAGATGATTTGCGTTCAACTACTTGCTCTAATGATTTCTTTGCTGTCTACAAGTGAAGATTACTGGAAAAGTTGACTTTGAGCAGCTGATTACAGCTTGTTAGTGTCTTGGCTGGTCAAAAGGTCAGCTCATTGTGGACGGTGAGAATATCCAATTCAAAAAGTAGCCTTTATCCTTCAAGCGATGTTGAATCTTGGACACTGAAGGACAAGATTTGGAGATTGAGTGTTAGCCATCCGTAAAAGAGGACCTGAGTTCATTACTCAAGTCCTATAATTCATAAACTGGGCTATAAAGACCGATGATAGTGATTGGGATGATAAACACGAAGAAGGAGGCAGACTTGGAAAAGTCCTTGTTTCACAGTGTTTCATCAAGATGGAGATTCCTCCATAGCAATGCTTTTTGAGACATAGCCTGTAAGAGGACAAGCAGAGAGCGCCAAATGGCATGAGGAGTTGAAACTAAAAATCCATGGCATCAGAAGGTCTTCCCAAGATATGGACATCAACCATAGACCATAGGATGGGCCAAGAAAGGATACCAAAAGACAAAGTCAAAGATACCTAAAATAGGACTCCATGTACGTTTTTGTTATCTTGGTCTGTGATATTTCAACGTAATTTCAGCATAACGACAGAGAAAGTGACTGTCTCAAGAGGAAAAGCAAGAAGAATATAGAAAATACTTCCAAAAAGGCATCTCTTGTCAAAGAGTTGAGCAAGACAATAAAGAGGACTTGGACCACCTTCAGACTGGATGTTAAAGGCTGACATAGCTGGAAAATGGCTAATCCTGCCATGATGGATACAGAGATGTTCATGGCAACGATGGACATACCTGATTGGACTAGGTTGGTTTTCTTATCCAAGTAAGAAGCATAGGTCAACATAGCTGTAACTGAGGATGAGAGCAAGAAAGATTGTCCCCAGAGCATAGAGGTCAGCCTTGTCAGTTTTGAAAATCAGGTTTGAGAGTAAACTACACCTTCCATGGCATTTGTAAGCTGAGAGAGCGCCCAATGATGATATGACAAAGATGATAGCAGGGGACATCATAACTGTCGATGCTCTTTCAGTCACTTTTGAACTCCATAGATACGATAAGATGTTGAGGAAGATAAAGGGCTTGGGACCAAGAGCAATCCATGGTTGAGATAATGTCTGTGAAAGAGCTGGGCATAATCACTGCACTAATCCCAACCGGAAGGCTTTAGCATAGCTGATACCTAGATAAATCAAAACCCATCACCAATAACACTATAAAAGATAGGAGGATGAAAAGGGGCAAAAGGCACCAGTCAACCAATAAAATTGTGGTTCTTGTCATGCAATTTTCCAAATGTTTGATTGCTGACACGCCAGCACTCCGACCGAGGGCAAACTCCGCCAGAGAGGAAAATGCCAGTCAATAGATGTCGAGATGAGAAGACCAGTAAAATCCTCCCCACCAGTGGCAGCGGTCATATGAGGAACTTCAAACAGCTCAAGACCAATAGCAGAACCAGCAGGTGCAAGGATGAAAGCCCAGTTTTGAGGCCCCATTGTGATTTTTCAAGACATTGTTAAAACTCAATCTAGTTTTTCTAAATAAGAAAAAGGCTACTTGGTTGTCAAATAGCCTTCTCTCAATAGCTCTTATGAGCTTTTTATTTGATTGATGAACTTGATTATCCTATCATGATTTTCAAGTCTGTCAAGAAAACCACCCTTTCATATTATGATAAAGTAAAAGATTTCAAAAACTTGACTCTGACCTGGGTGAGGGTTATACTATCATTTATGAGGAGAAATCATGTGCCATATCAAAGCTGCTGGCAGCTTTCAGGCGTTTCTGTCAAGACCCTTTACCATTACTGAGTAAGATGGGACTCTTGGTCCCATTAAAGTCAGAAAATGGCTATCAGACACCTACAGTCAAGAAGGTTTAGAACGACTTCGGTTATCCTCTATTACAAGTATCTAGGCTTTTTCTTTAGAAAAATAGCAGAGCTATGAAGGAAGAAAAGACGGACTTGATACCACATTTGACGAGACAGCTGGTTACCTGACTCGAAAGACAACATCTGGATACCTTAATTTCAACCTTACAGAAAACCATCCAAGAACAAAAAGGAGAAAGAAAAATGAATATTGAGGAAAAATTCACTGGATTTAGCTATCAAGACAATCAAAAATACCACCAAGAGGCAGTAGAGAAATATGGCCAAGAAGTTATGGACCAGGCTCTCGAGCGTCAAAAAGGACGAGAGGATGAAGCTACAGCAACCTTTAATCAAATCTTTCAAGCCTTGGCTAAAAATCTCAAAGATGGTCTACCTGCAGCAGCATCCAGAAAACCAGAGGAAGCAGCCAAGCTCTTACAAGCTATTCGTACTTATGGATTTGACTGCTCTATGGAAGTCTTCGGTCATATCGGAAAAGGCTATGTCTATAATCCAGAGTTTAAGGAAAATATTGACAAATTTGGATCTGGAACAGCTCAGTACACATCAGATGTTGTGCCCACTATGTAAGCACACAAACTCGATAAAACTCAAAGACTAAGCTAAGGCTGACAAAGCCAGTAACAGAAATTTATACTCTTCGAAAATCTCTTCAAGCCACGTCAGCTGTCCGCAACCTCAAAGCTGTACTTTGAGCAGCCTGCGGCTAGCTTTCTAGTTTGCTCTTTGATTTTCATTGAGTATTAGTAGGAGGACACAGACCTAGCAGAAGATTAGAAAGATAAAATCGGCGGAGTGATCTCTGCCGATTTACTGTTAGTTGAGTTGGTAGAACCAATCTTCTCCATCCTTATATAGTAAAAAGAACTCACTAGAGATCTTCTTCCACACACAGAAGCATATCAGACATATCCTCAGTAGCTAGTTTAAGATGAGATAGATTTTCAAAATCCTCCCACGAGACTTTTCCTTCGTCTGAAGATTGGAGCACACCAGTAAAGTGTTCAGTTTTGTAAAAAGAGGACAACATAGCGATAATCTGCATCATTCATACCAATCTTTGATACCACAGAGTTGGGGTTTAGAAATGAATCAGACCAGTTTCTTCTTCTTCACGAATAACGGCATCGACAAAAGGACTCGCCACGTTCAACATGACCACCAGGAAAAAGTAATGCCAGACCAGTCAGGCTAACTCGGTCTTGGACCAGAATCTTGTCTCCATTTTAATCATGCACATGTTGACAAAATTCGACTTGATTCTCTGTTCATCTTATTTTTCCTATTTTGTTAGTAATTTTCTACCACGTTTGCTATCATGGTCAGAACAACGCCGAACAGCTTTTCGAGATAGTTTGTATTAAGCTTTTTCGTTTTTGCAGTTCTAGGAGATGAGGTAAAGACAATGGTTTGCCGATACAAATGTTCTTCTTCCTCATAGTCACTATCCAATTTTCAAATGGTGAGACTTTGGATAGCATTCTGGAAAAAGAATTATATGTATACGGTCATAAAGATAGTGTTCTCCAAACGGATTTTCTTGGACAATTTTTGTAAAATCACTCTTATTTTTAATGACCATTTTCAAGTCGGCTCCGATTTTTTCTTTTATTAGAGTATGGACTTGTTCTCGTATTTCTTCTATGGCTAAGTCGCTTTCAAGAATAATATTTCCACTTTGAATATAAGTTCGAACGTGTTGAAAACCAACCTCTGTTAAGATATCTACCAGATAAGACATTTTAGGGATAGCATTTTGTCCATTCGGTGTAACACCTCTCAGTAAAATAATATGTTCCAAAATAGCTCCTTTCTTATCTAATATCTTTAGATACTATATCATTTATAGTTCTAGTTTGAGCCTGCCACTCAACCAGTGCAGAGGGCAGAAGTGATGTTAAAAGCCACCCGTGTGGGCGTTGATATCTGAGGACCTCTCCTGCAAAGTGAAGGCCAGGAACCAGTTTGCTTTCCAGCGTTTTTAGGATTGATTTCCTTGAGACTAACTACCTCCTTTGGTAACGAAGGATGTAGCCAGGACATTTTGCCAGTTACAGGGATTCTAAGAGCCTTGATGGACTGGACAAGTTGGTCGCGTTCCTTTTCTGTTAGTTGTTTGACTTTTTCAGGATATCCTTGGACAAAAAATTCTGCCAAGCGTTCAGGAACAAAGCTTTTAAGGCATTTTTCAGGATTTTTCTGGTTTTCTTCTAAAAAGTCAACTAAATTCTCTCTCAGAAAGTTCTGGCAAGACATCTAGAGAGAGAATTTCCCACCCTGACAAAAGCTAGACATGCGTAGTGCAGCAGGACCTGACAAACCAAAAGTGGGTAAAGAGCAGGTCATGGGTGATGACGTGCTTGCCATACGCAGGGTTATATCGTCTAGGAAATTCCCTGCAAGGCCTTGTGCGGGAAATCAGTCAACAATGGACTTTCAGCAGCTTCGAGTTCGGTAATAGTGTGTTTGAAATGGCGGGCGATTTCATGACCAAAACCAGTAGATCCAGTAGAAGGATAGGATTTTCCACCTGTTGTGACAATGAGTTTATCACAAGTGAAGGTTTGATCTGTAGACTTAAGGACAAACTGGTCGTCAATCTTTTTAACCGAAACAATCTCTGTTTGAGTGGCAACTTGCCCACCTAGCTCCATGATTTTTTCTTTTCCAGTGCTTCGATAATGGTCCGAGATTTGTCGCTGGCTGGAAAGACACGCCCGTGGTCCTCAACCTTGAGGTTTGACGCCATTTTCCGTAAAAAGTTGATAATATCATGGTTATCAAACTGGAGAAGACGCTGTAAAGAAAGCGCTCATTTCAAGGGATGCCAGCTAATAGGTCATCTAGAGTTCCATTATTGGTCACGTTGCAGCGCCCACCACCAGTACCAGCTAATTTTTTTCCGAGTTTTCGATTTTTTTCGATGAGAAGGGTTTTCTGCCCATAAAAGCTACTTGAAATCGTAGCCATCATACCAGCAGGGCCTCCCCCGATTACAATAGTGTCAAAATGTTTCATAAAAGTGTTGTGCCATAAAAACAAGAGATGATAAGTCATCTCCTGTTTGATTGATTAGTCAATTCATATCCCATGAGGAGTCCACCTTCTTCTGCATAAAAACTGCAGAGTCCAGAGGTTGGGATAATCTTGATTTCAGCTTGTGGGAATTTTTCACGCAAGAGTCCTGAGAGTTGTTGGCAGAATTTATCATTACTGCGGTGAGCCATGACGATACGCCCACCAGTGTAGCCAGCCTGGATTAACTCTTCATAAGCAGCTTGGAGGGACTTCTTGCACCACGAGCCTTTTGTAGGAGTTCCAGGTTCCAGTTTCACTGCTTCCCCGACCATACGAATATTAAGGGAGCCCAACAACTGTACCGATCAGCTTACTCAGCGACCATTCTTAACGAGGTTATCAACCTTAGCGAGGACGAATAGCAACTTAGTTTTTTCTTGGTAGGCAGTAATAGCTTTAACCACTTCTTCAAAAGAAAGTCCTTTGTCAATCAAATCATTGATTTTCTCTACGATTAGATCAACTTCCCCACCAGCAGACAAACTATCAATGACATGAATCTGAGTATCAGGTGTTCTTCAAGGTAGATATTCTTGAGCTGAGCACTATGTACTACCTGAAAGAGTACCAGTGATATAGTTGTGGTTATAAAATACATGTTATAATAAAAGCTATGGCATATAGTACAGATTTTAAACAACGAGCATTAAATTACATCAAAGAGGGACACAGCCATGTCGAGGCAGCTAAAGTTTTTGATGTTGGCGTCAGAACTCTCTTCACATGGGAAAAGAAATTACGTGAACAAGGACACTTAGAGCGGAAAAAGCGAGGTCGTCAAAAAGCGAAAAGATTCCTTTAGAGGAATTGAAAGCCTTTGTAGAGGCTCATCAGATGCTTTCTTACGGGAAATTGCGGCACATTTTGCTTTGTGCTGTCCCTTCAGTATGGGCAGCTTTAAAAGCAGATTCATGTCACTTTAGACGACTAGCTTTAAGGAACAAGATCCAGAGAAAGTCGCTGAGTTTCTTGATATTTTGAATAGCCTAAAAGATTTACCAGTCGTATATATTGACGAAACAGGAATCGACCGCTACCTCTATCGTCCTTATGCACGGGCTCCTAGAGGGAAAGTCTATGAAAAGATTAGTGGACGGCGTTTTGAGCGGTCTTCAATTGTTGCAGGACAAGTAGACGGAGAGTTTATAGCTCCCATGATTTACAAAGGAAAGTATGACGAGCGATTTCTTTGTGGAGTGGTTCAAAACTCAACTTCTACCTGCTTTGAAGACCCCTCATGTCATTGTCATGGACAATGCTAGTTTTCATCCCAAGAACATTTTGGATGAACTTTGCATTCAAGATAAACACTTTTTCTTACCTTTACCACCTTATTCACCAGACTTGAATCCTATTGAGCAAGCTTGGGCTGTCTTGAAAAAGTGACAGATTTATTAAGGAAGTACCCAATATCTTTGAATCATTAGAGCGCTTTTTAAAACTAAATAACTATAGTAACGACAAGATATGCTTAGCACCTTCGAATGCTCGAAAGTAATCATCAGGGCTAGGACAAGCTGATTTTGAAGCTTCAGAAGTTGCATACATGGTTTTCCATCATTTTTGTCAATATCAAGACTAGCATCGTCAATAAAGACTTGATCAGCCACTTGAATGGTTAAAGGGAACACTGATGAATTCAGTATCAATTGCTGGATTTGCCAGTTGACGATAATCTACAGAGTCAGCTACAATCTTCCAGTCATGAAATTCTCCATCTTTATCCTTATACATTGACAAAGGTTCTGTCTACAATTATATCATGAAAAATCTTAAAACAAAAAGTCTCGTCCTCTGTTGTCACAAGTAGAAAAGGAAGTGTGTGGCCGAACGAAAAGAATTTCTGAAAAATTCTTGAAAATCTCAGAAAAATCAAAGCAAAAATCAATTTACTGACCAGAGAAGCTATCGAAACAGCTCTTTTTACCTTTTGGAGAAAAAGGAGTTGACAAAGATTAACATTCTGAATTAGTGAAAACGAGCTGGGGTCTCCCGATGCGAGCCTTTATCGAAACTCATGACTCAAAAGAAGATTTTTGAAAGTGTCTTTTAAACACAGGTGTCCATCAATATCATGGAGCAGCTGAGTCATTATGATGTCAAAACGGATCTCTATCTGGTTTGGGTTCATCTCTTTCGTGAAGCCAGAAAAGAAGCCAAGGTTATTCAGCTTGCCTTGGACTACCACTTGGAAAAAATCTTTGTGCAAGCCATGCAAGAGTTTAGAAAAATACTATGGAAAATCAAGGAGTCAGCTCTTACCTGCATTCTGAGGTTCTGCCATCGTATCAGTTTTGCTAAATGGATCAAGGGATGGAGATGAGGTTCTCTGAAAAATTGCAGATTTACGCCTACCATTTTTCAAAAATAGATCAGGAGGAAGAAGTTACTGACAAGAGACTGGCTTGGGATGAGTATTTTGCTGCTCAAGCCCTATTGATTGCCAATCGTTCAACCTGTAAACGCGCTAAGGTAGGAGCTGTTTTAGTCAAGGATAATAAGGTTATTTCAACAGGCTATAATGGCTCTGTATCAGGAACGGAGCATTGTATTGATCATGACTGTTTGGTGATTGAGGGGCCCTGTGTTTCGTACCCTTCATGCAGAGGGTAAATGCTATACTACAAGGGGCAGAACGTGGCGTTCAAAAGGATTTGCAGCCTACGTTACACATTTTCCATGCCCTCAACTGTACCAAGCAATTTGCTTCGGTAGGATGTGAACGTGTCGTTTATATTAATCAGTACCATGCTATGGACGACTACTCATGATATCTCTATCGTGAAAAAGGAACGAGTTGACCATTTACCACTAGAGACAGTTCAAGCAGCTCTTCAAAAGCTAACCCGAGTTAAAAATTAGATGGTTTAGAAGGATGGGCTCCCAAAGTTAGACAGAAAAATCTAACTTTTGAGTGTTTTCAATATAATTAACTTATGATGATAAAGTTCAGATCTATGAACTTAGAAAACAAGGATATAGCATAGAAAGCTTTCAAATAAATTTGGGATAAACAATTCTAATATTAGGTGCATGATTAAATTGATTGATCGTTGCAGATAGAGTTCGTCAAAAAGGATCGTTACTATTCTCCTGATTTAAAACAAGAAATGATTAATAGAAGTCTTACATGAAGGCTGGACTAAAGATAGAGTTTCTCTTGAATACGGCCTCCCAAGTCGTACGATACTTCTTAATTGGCTAGCACAATACAAGAAAAACAGGTATACTGATTTGAGAAAACAAGAGGAGAGTACCTAAAATGGGACGTAAGCCAAAAACGAGACCTGAAGAGAGGACAGAATTAGAGACGTCTTCAAGCGAAAATGAGTACCTGAGGACGGAGAATGCTATCCTAAAAAGTTAGAGAACTCCAATTGAAGGAGGAAAAAGAAAGAAAGAAAGACAGAAATTGTTCAAGAATTAATTACTGAGATTTTCGTTAGATATTCTTCTAAAAGCCATTAAACTAGCTCGTTCGACCTACTACTATCACTTGAAACAACTGAGACAAACCAGATAAGGACCAGAGCTTAAAGCTAAAATTCAATCCATTTTTATCGAACATAAGGAAATTATGGTTATCGTCGGATTCATTTAGAACTAAGAAATCGTGGATATCTGGTAAATCATAAAAGGTTCAACGCTTGATGAAAGTACTCTCATTTACAAGCTAAAATGCGACAGAAACGAAAATATTCTTCTCATAAAAGGAGACGTTGGCAGAAGGCAGATAATCTTATTCAACGCAATTTGAGCAACCAAACCAATGGAAAAGTATTATACGGATGTGACAGAGTTTACCATTCAAATAGCACTCAGAAACTCTATTTATCGCCCGTTTTAGATGGTTTCAACAGCGAAATCGTCAACATCATCTTTTCTACTTCACCGAACTTGGAACAAGTGAAGAGCATGTTAAAACAGGCCTTCACAGAAGTACTATGAAGTACGATTCTCCATAGTGACCAAGGATAGCAATACCAACACGATTTTATCATCATAAAGAATAAGGGAATCAACCATCTATGTCACGTAAAGGGAATAGCCGAATAACGGTATGATGAATCTTTCTTTGGCATTCTTAAGACTGAAATGTTTTATGGTTGTAGAATACGTTTCAGTCACTTGAGCACTGGAACAAGCTATTGTAGACTATATTGCATTACTACACAACAAACAATTAAGGTAAAACTAAAGGACTTGGTCCTGTACAATACAGAACTAAATCCTTTGCTTAAAGTAATTGTCTAACTTTTTGGGGTCAGTACAATCTGAGTCAAACCCACTTTTTCTATATGATTTAATCTTCTTCTGTCACAAATTGACTGAGAGTCCATTAATGAAACAGGCTGACTTTTTGATCTGAAAAGCTCTGCTAAAAGCTCAATAACTAGTTAGCAGCTACAGAGCTGAGGAGTATCAAATGAAGTGATTTCAGCTCTAGGCGTAGTAAATTCTTTTCTACCAAAAGTCAGACGATCGATGGTCAACCGGTTTTCAAATATGTATGATTTGTTTTGTCCAGATCATCCTTCTTAGCTTGGACACCGAAACGAGGCTCTACAAGGAAGTTAGGAAGTTGTACGTCTGTATCTTCGCGATCATGTGTGTGAGGCGAAGCGACAAGCGAGTTCTAGATCTGAACCATATTCAAGACTCATCAAAGACGCGAAAGCACACCCGTAGTTCACGTCTAGATTCTAATAATGGACTAGTCATTGAGAAGTCCTCGTCGAATAAGTCTTTCAATTCTGGTTTTGGTGTTTTATCTGGAACGATACCTGCAACGTGAATGTTGACAGCGAGATTTCAACATCAATCATGTTACGGACAGCATCCTTAACAGCTTTCTGGATAGCCATAGCAACCTTAGGAACTTTGACACCGTACTCTAGGTAGAGGTAGATATCAGCTGTGAGCTCATCGTTTGCTTCTTTTAGATATACGCCACGACCAAGAGAAAGTTTTGAAAGGGTGTCAGATACTGATTTGTTTGAAAAAGAGTGTACGCCTTCAACTTTCGCAGTTGCAATAGCAATAATTTTTTCAAGTACGTGGGGCGATGACGATTTCGCCAAGTTGTTCTTCAATTCCCATAGAATGACCTCTTTCTAGTTTCTAGAGATTAGGCGCGAGAAACGTAAGTTCCTTCTGCGGTGTTGATAATCAATTTTTTGACCTGCTTCGATGAAGTCTGGAACGTTCACGACAAGACCAGTTTCCATTGTTGCTGGTTTACCAGAACCTGTAACAGTAGCATGCCTTTGATAGATGGTTGTGTTTCAGCAACTGTCAATTCAACAGTAGTTGGTACAGTTACACCGATTACTTCAGTTCCGTAGAATTGGAATTTTACATCTGAGTTTTCAAGGATGTAAAGCAATTCGTTTTCAACATACAACAGGAATTTCGTATTGGTCGTAAGTTTCTGTGTTCATGAAGTAGCTGTTGTCGTCCATTTTATACAGTATTGAGCTGGAACTGTTTCGATGATTGCTTGCTCAAAGTGCTCTTCTGGGCGGTAGCTTGTTTCCAAAAGATTGAACCAGTGCGGACATCGCAATTTCATACGCATGATAGTGTTTTCCTTTACCTGGTTTGTGTTGGCTAGCTTCAAAACGCGGATCAATTTTCAGCTTCAGCTGTTTTCAAAGTCGCATACCAACCTTTTAGTTTACTTGCTTCAATCATATTTTTACCTCTTTAATAAATAGTATTACTCTTCATTCTACCATAAAATGGTCTGAAAATAAAGCCAAAATGGTTTTGAAAGATACCAGAAGGGTAACATTAACCTTCTGGCTGCTTTCCTTCCCTTAATCTTCTTTCAACTTAGCCAATTCTTGGGCAGAAGTAGTTTAAGGAGCTACTTGTGGGTTGGCTTGTCCTTGGTTGCTTTCATAAAGGATCCTGTGAAAGGCCTTGTCTGCATTACGTTTACCTGACTTGAGTCGGCAACAGCTGCTTCATTATCCGCAAAGACTTGGTGGATAATTGGAATCAAGACTTCAGGATCTGAGATTTGAACCAAACCAGCTTTTTCCACGTATTCACGAGCACCGCCACCATTTTTAGCAAGGTGGACAAAGACTTTCTTGGCAATCTTAGATGAAATAGTGCCGTCTTCGATGATGGCAATCATTTCCACCAAGTTTTCAGGTGTCAATTCGATTTGTTCTAGTGTTTTACCTTCAGCGTTCAAAAATTGAGCGACTTCACCTTGGAGCCAGTTAGAGACTTGTTTAGCATCACCACCTAGAGCAACTGCCTTTTCAAAGAAATCAGAAGTGACTTTGTTAGCAGTCAACTGACTAGCATCGTATTCTGATAAGCCAAGTTGAGAAACGTAACGAGCACGGCGCTCTTTTGGAAACTCTGGTAACTCGGTTCGCATTTCCTCAATCCACTCGTCTGAGATTTCAAAGAGAGGTAGGTCTGGTTCTGGGAAGTAGCGGTAGTCTCTGCACCTTCCTTAACACGCATGAGGGATGGTTGCTTTGTTGGCTTCATCGTAACGGCGTGTTTCTTGGCGGATTTGACCACCTGAGCGAAGGATTTCAGCTTGACGTTGGACTTCGTATTCAAGACCCTTGCGAACGTTTGAGAAGGAGTTGAGGTTCTTCAACTCAGTCTTGGTACCGAATTTTTCTTGACCATAAGGGCGAAGGAGATGTTGGCATCACGCATGGAACCTTCTTCCGATCTTAACGTCAGAAATACCAGCGTACTGGATGACCTCCTTGAGGGCTGTTAGGTGCAGCGTAGGCTTCTTCTGAGGAACGCATGTCCGCTTCAGATACAATCTCAATCAAAGGCACCCCTTGGCGGTTGAGGTCAACATAAGGTATGCCATCTGTACCGTGGGTGTTTTTACCAGCGTCTTCCTCTAGGTGAGCACGTTCGATACCGATTTTCTTAGTCGTACCATCTTCTAGTTCCACTTCAATCCAGCCATTATAACCGATTGGCTCATCAAACTGAGAAATTTGGTAGGCTTTTGGATTATCAGGATAGAAGTAGTTCTTGCGGTCAAAGTGCATCTTTTTGTGGATGTCCATGTTGAGGGCGAGAGCGGCCTTGATCAGCATCGACAACACCTTTATTGAGAACTGGCAGTACGCCTGGGAAAGACCAGTCAATCACGTTGGTGTTGGCATTTTGGTCATTTCCAAAGTGGGCAGTAGGTGAGAAGATTTTTGAATTGGTGTTGAGCTCTACGTGGACTTCAAGTCCAATGACTGTTTCAAAGTTCATTAGTTGTCACCTCCAAAAATCACAGGTTGTTGTTTGTGGTAGTCTGTTGTTGCTTCAAATGCAGCAGCAACTTGGTAAATGGTTTCCTCAAGTACTTAGGACCAATCAATTGCAGACCAACGAGTAGACCTTGAGAGAATCCAGCGAGGAATCGAAATTCCTGGAAGACCAAGCCAAGTTGACTGGGATGGTCAAGAGGTCAACCAAGTACATAGCAGCTGGATCGTGGTTGAGTGAATCAAGTCGTGAGCTACGCTTGGAGCAGTTGGTCCCAAAAATCAAGTCGTAATCACGCAAAGACTTTTTCGAAATCTTGGATGATAAGGGTACGAACCTGACCAGCCTTCTTGTAGTAGAGCATCGTAGTAGCTGATGAAAGGCTGAAAGTTCCAAGCATGATACGGCGTTTCACCTCTTCACCGAAACCTTGGCTACGGCTGTTTACATAGATTTCATCAAGATTAGTCGCATCCTCTGCACGATAGCCGTAACGGATACCGTCAAAACGTTGCAAGTTTGATGAGGGCTTCTGATGAAGCGATGATGTAGTAAACTGCCACACCGTATTTAGAGTGAGGAAGGCTGACTTCTTCAACGATAGCACCAAGTTTTTCAAAGTGTTTGGCTGCGTTCAGAATGGTTTCCTTAACCTCTGGGTCAATTCCTTCACCAAGATATTCTTTAGGTAAAGCAATTTTCATGCCCTTGATGTCTTGACCAATTTTTGAAGTAAAGTCGGCAATGCGGACAGGGGCAGAAGTAGAGTCTTTGGCATCTTCGCTAGTAATAGCGTTGAGCAGAGCATTTTCCTTAACGGTAGAGCAAAGGTCCGATCTGGTCTAATGAGCTACCAAAAGGCAATGAGACCGAAACGTGAAACTGTTGCATAGGTTGGTTTAAGACCAACGATCCCGTTGAAGGCGGCAGGTTGGCGGATAGAACCACCAGTATCAGAACCTAGTGATAAGCGAACTTGGCCTGAAGCTACAGCTGCAGCAGAACCACTTGATGAACCACCAGGAACCTTGCTGTGGTCCCAAGCATTTTTAGTGGCACCATGGTGAAGTCTCACCTGAACCACCCATGTGAAATTCGTCCATGTTGGTTTTCCTACGACAATCATGCCTTTAGATTTTTGCATTGGAAACGGCTGTCGCATCAGATTGGCTCGTAGTTGCTAGAGCATTTTTGAGGCGCGGTTGTGAGAAACCACCGTCAGTAGAGATATTATCTTTGGCTTTACCGTGGAATTCCTGAAAGGACATTATCTGCGTCAATTCAGCTTCATCAATAGCCTTAGCTTGCAGAGAGCTTGATCTTCAGCGATGGTAACGAAAGCGTTGATAGCTGTCTCGCGCGATTGGATATCTTCAAGCGTTGGCTTGGGTCAATTCAGTTGCAGAAATTTCGCCCTAGAAACAAGGAGATTGTGCAAGTCTTCAATGGTTTTTATTGTTGAAAGTCATTAGGCATCTCCTCCGTCGTCTAGGATAGCTGGTACCTTGATATAGTAGTTGTCTTTTTCAGGTACGTTTTTAAACAAAGCGATCACGGTCTGTTCCCTTCTTCAGCCACATCAGGGCGGAGTACAGTCTTGCGGTCAGCCATGGTGAGTCGTTGGTTCAACACCAGTAGTGTCGACTTCGCTTAGCAATTCGACCATATCAACAATCTTAGACAAGGTTGTCGCAAAGGCAGCAGTTTCTTCTTCAGAGAATCTTAATTTTTGAAAGATTGGCAACGTGTGTTACCTCTTCTTGCGTAATTTTTCATCTTGCATCCTTTCGTGAAATGATGATTATTTATCTGTTCTATTTTACCATATTTTCCTATCAAAATAAGGAGGGATAAGTGAAAAGAAATAGAAATTGATGCTAAAATCCGATATAATGGAGTGTTGAAGAGGAATGGTAAAAATCCAATGTAGAAATCATTCTTAGCTATTGAAACAAGAAAAAAATAGAGAATCAAAGAAAGAGAACATGAATATTCAGAAGAAATTAAGAAACGTCGTACACGCCATCATCTCCCACCCAGACATGCGGGTAAAACGACTATTACAGAGCAATTGCTCTATTTTGGGAGAGATTCGTGAGGCAGGTACTGTAAAAAGGAAAGAAAAACAGAAACTTTGCCAAGTCTGACTGGATGGATATCGAGAAACAACGTGGGGATTTCGGTAACGTCATCTGTTATGCAATTTGACTACGATGGCAAACGTGTGAACATCCTAGATACTCCAGGGCACGAGGACTTCTCAGAAGATACCTATCATACCTTGATGGCGGTGGATGCGGCTGTCATGGTAGTGGACTCTGCCAAAAGGTATCGAGGCCCAAACCAGAAATTGTTTGAGGTTGTCAAACATCGTGGTATTCCAGTCTTCACTTTTTATGAACAAAGCTTGACCGTGATGGCCGTGAGCCACTAGACCTCTTGCAAGGGTGGAAGAAGTCTTGGGCATAACTAGCTACCCTGATGAACTGGCCAATCGGTATGGGGAAAGCCTTTGAGGGCTCTACGACCTCTATAACCAACGCTGGAACTTTATAAAGGTGATGAACGTTTTTGCTAGCCTAGAAGATGGCGATAAACTCTTTGCTAGTAATCCATTCTATGAGACAAGTTAAAAGATGATATTGAGCTTTTGAATGAAACAGGAAATGAATTCTCAGAAGAAGCCATCCTTGCGGGTGAATTAACACCAGTATTCTTCGGTTCAGCTCTTACTAACTTTGGTGTTCAGACCTTCCTTGAGACCTTCCTCAAGTTTGCTCCAGAACCACATGGACACAAGAAAACAGACGGTGAACTTGTCGACCCTTATGATAAGGATTTCTCAGGTTTTGTCTTTAAAATTCAAGCCAACATGGACCCTCGACACCGTGACCGTATCGCATTTGTTCGTATTGTATCGGGTGAATTTGAGGCGTGGCATGAGTGTCAATCTTCCTCGTACTGGTAAGAGTGCTAAACTATCAAATGTCACTCAGTTTATGGCCGAAAGCCGTGAGAATGTCACCAATGCTGTAGCGGGAGATATCATCGGGGTTTACGATACTGGTACTTATCAGGTTGGGGATACCTTGACAGTTGGAAAAAACAAGTTTGAATTTGAACCCCTACCAACCTTCACACCTGAAATTTTCATGAAAGTATCTGCTAGAATGTCATGAAGCAAAAAATCTTTCCACAGGGAGTTGAGCAATTAGTACAAGAAGGTGCCATTCAGCTTTATAAGAATTACCAAACAGGCGAGTATATGCTGGGAGCTGTTGGTCAACTCCAGTTTGAAGTCTTTAAACACCGTATGGAAGGCGAGTACAATGCGGAAGTGGTCATGAGCCCAATGGGGAAAAAGACCGTTCGTTGGATCAAGCCTGAAGACTTGGATGAACGGATGTCATCAAGCCGTAATATCTTCGGCTGAAAGACCGTTTTGACCAACCAGTCTTCCTCTTCGAAAATGAGCTTTGCCCTTCGCTGGTTTGCGGATAAGTATCCAGACGTAGAGTTGGAAGAGAGATGTGATTCAGTACCAACAATTGGAACTAAAGTTCTGATTGTTGGACGCTGAAATCGCTATTTGGCGAACTAACTAACTGCCCCACTAACTCATCGGCGAAAAATAATCGTTTTTCGCGTTTTCGTGTCGTAGTAAAAGAGTATCTGGGTTGGTAACTTACCTTAAAACTATTGCAAAAAGCCAAGGAAGGGATTTTCTTGGCTTTTCTTGGCTTTCTTGTGAGGCTAGCGTTAACAAAATTCCTAAAAACTCCGTCCCGATTTGGGGACGGAGTTTAGGAGGTCTTTTAGGTCGCTAATCGGTAAACAGCTTCAGCATAGATATCCATAGCATGATAGAGATCATCTAGATAGCATATTCATTTTGCTTGGTGTTCTGTTTGCTCTCTTCCTGGGAAGAGGGCACCAAAAAGACATCAGTTTGGCATCGTACGTGCAAAGGTTGCACCGCCAGATGATAGAGCAGGGACTCTTGTCACCAGTTTTTCTTGATAAACCTGCATGGAGTGTAGTGACAGAGCATACTATCTCTTGCAACGTAAAGTGGTGCTAGGTAGTCAAATTCTTGGTAGCTAAGTTGGTAGATTTTTGCACAATCTATCAGCTGATTGACAAGGGACATCCTTGTCTGCAAGGACTGGGATTCGGATATCAATTCGAATTTCCAGAACTTTCAGGAGTAATGGTTAAGGCGAGCCACATTAAAGGATAAATGTCAGAAGGCTGGTCGCTGATATCTCAAAGATTCCTTTTCCTTGACCATCTTGACCAACTTCTTTGGCAAGAAATGTCAGTGCAGGATGGGATTGAATGGAATCAAGCACGGTGGCTAATCGAATAACTGCATTAATCCTTGGCTAGCATCCTTGGCATGCTAGATAGTCCTAGAACAGTAAGGGACTGATCATTTTGTTGATAATCGTAGTCAGCAGATATGAGGGCCTGCCTGGATCTGATCTATAAGTGGTCCTTGATGAGTTGCCTTATCAGGAACGACATTGAAAGCTCCACCTACATCTAAGGGCGAGTTGTTCTGATCCAGGTCCATGAAGTTTTGACCTGAAAGGAGTCCTTTTTCTGCATAGGTTAATGGAACGATGAATCAGGGAGCAAATCCCATGCGGCGCTCTTCAATGGCATTATATCTTGCCATACAACGCCAAAGGGTTTCCTCATCAGTACCAAATATGAAACGAACCCGTTTGAATTGAATTCTTGGTCAAAGTATTCCTTTGACTGCGTAAAAGGGCTGCAAGAGAAGGCCCTTTGTCATCCTGCGCACCCGACCATAAACCCGCCCATCTCTGATACTAGCTTCAAATGGAGGAGTTCCCAGTCTTTCAAATCGCCCGCAGGAACGACATCTAGGTGGCAGAGGATGGCGAGGAGATCCCCTCACCAACTCTGCATACCCATAATATCCTGAGGATCAAGATAGGTTTTAAAACCAAGTTCTTGACATAAGTCCAGCGTTTTTCAGGACATCTTGAATTGCTTGACGCAAAGTGCCATTTTCACCTTCATTGAGAACAGAAGGATAAGAGATGATTGTTTTTCAAACTTTGAAGAAAAATCCTCTTTGATTGATTCTGTAATATAGAGTTTCATCCGTATTTCCCCTTTGACTATAAGAATGGCACTAGGGTACCCAAGATAAGAAGTAGAATACTTGCAATGACAATTGAGATGACAAGTTTTCCAACAAATTTCCACCAAGTTCCAAGGCTGACGACCAAGAGCAAGAGCACCGTAACAATACCTGAAGTAGGAGTCACAAGGTTAAGAAACACCAGATGCAGATTGGTAGGCAGTGACGATAAGGCTTGCTTTAACATTGACGAACTCTCCAAGAGGAGCCATGATCCCCATGGTTGCACTAGCAAGGCCAGATGAAGAAGGAATAAGGAAGGACATAGGTAGAGTAGAAGATATAGAGTCAATACGATGAAGATTTGAGGAGAAAAGACGCTTGAAGGCCAACTTCACCCCAGTGTGGGATGGTTGCGGTAATCATACCATCGTTCATGATAACTGGATACCACGAGCAACCGCACAAATCAAGGCTACTGAAAGCAAATCTGCAGCACCAGTTAGGAAGGTTGAGACAATCTTACTTTCTTTGAGACCATGAGACAACACCAATCAAAATCCCCATAACGGCAAAGAGCATAGCGCCTTCTGGAAGTACCAGCTACCAAATGGTAGAGCAGATGAACCGATAACTCCTCCAGTACAGGAAGGCGGATTAACCAATTCTTGAAGTCTTCAAATACAGTAACATGTGTAAATCAGCAAGGGATGAAACTTGCAATCATAATGATAAAGGTTAATACAAATAAAGCGAGGACATGTTTTTGTTTCTTGCTCAAAAGTAGATGGTGCATCATCGTTTTCTGAAACATTAAAGTGTTTAATATCTTCTTCGCGTTGAGCGTAAACGAGTGATTTAGTAGGATCTTTTTGAATCTTTTCTGCATAACGATAGACAAAGTAAGTGCTGATACCTGTCATTACAAAACCAGAAGATAACACGGAGAATAACCCCATCCATAGAAGAGATTCCCGCAGTATCAGAGGCGATAACAGTAGCAAATGGATTCGAAATGTGATGCCAAACAACCAACTTGAGAACCTAGTAAGATGATGGCTACTGGCAGTGATACTGTCAAAACCAGCTGCCATCATTACAAGGGACAAGAAGGGGATAGAAGGCCATAGTTTCTTCACCCATACCATGGTAGTTCCTCCAAAGTGCGAAGAGGGCATGAGGATGAGAATCAGCATTTTTCACGGCCCTTGTATACGATGGAGACAATCCCTACATCGAGTGTACCAGTAGCGTTTACGACACGCAAAGGAAACCTCCGACCATAAGGATAAAGAAGGCAACGTCGATTTCTGCGCTCAGTTGGTTCGTGACCGAGCATGGCACGAGTGGTGCCATAAAGACATCGTAAATCCGCTTGAGGATTAGAGTCAACAGTTTGATGAGGTACCTGCGATGAGGGTTACCTGCTTCGTGGTATCTACTGCCTGCAGGAATGATCCAGGTCAAAAATGCCATAATGGCAATGATGATGATCAAAACAGTGTATGATGAAGGCATTTGAAACCTTTTTATTTTTCACTCATTTTGTTTTCCTCCTAAACTATGTCACACAGTATAAAAACGAATGATGGTGGCAAGAGTGCTGACTAAACTTTCTTGTAAAGTATCACTAAGATATTAATCTTTAACGATGATTGTTCCGCTATCAGATTCAATCAAGGCTCCCAAATTGCTGAGGGAAGTGATGACGGCTTTTCCTGCTGGACGATTGGTTACAAAATCAATGGCAGCTTGGATTTTTGGTAGCATACTACCAGGAGCAAATTGCCCCTCTTGGATGTATTCTTGGAGTTGGCTAACAGTTACCTGCTCCAATTTCTCTTGATTTGGTTTGTTATAGTTGACATAAGCATAATCTACATGAGTTAAAATGATGAAGAGATCTGCTTCGACTAGTTCTGCCAAGCATTGCGATGCAAAATCCTTATCGATGACAGCTTCTACCCCTGAGAAGTAACCGTTTCATTTTCGATTACAGGAGATACCTCCACCGCCTGCTGCGATGACAATTTGTCCTTATCTAAGGTGCGCGTATACTATCGATTTCTTTAATATAAACAGGTTTTGGAGAAGCCACTACCTTACGCCAACCACGACCTGCATCTTCTTTAAAGTTAGCCCCAGTTTTTCGCTTTCTACTTTAGCCTCTTCTTCTGAGTAGAATGGACCAATGGGTTTACTTGGATTGAGAAAGGCAGGATCATTCTTGTCCACGACAACTTGTGTGACAACAGGAAACGACTAGTTTTATCAAGACGAATATCCTGTAAAGCATTTTTCCAGAGCATTCTGGAGCCAAAAACCGATGCTACCCTCTGTCATCGCAACAAGTGAATCGAGAGGAAAGGCAGGGATCGGAATTGGCTGCTAGAGTGTTGGAGAAGCAAGTTACCGACTTGAGGTCCATTGCCATGGTGATAATCAATTCATCGCCATTTTGGATGAGTTTTACCAGATGGCGTGCTGTTTCTGCCAGAGCGGCTTCTTGAGCTTGAGCAGATGGATCTGTGGACAGAATGGCATTTCCTCCAAGAGCGACAACGATTTTACGATGAGTACATGAGCGCTCCTTTCTTTTGGATGGATAAAAACCAATTTTGGTTAAAAAGCTTGGATTTGGAAATTGAGAAAGAAAGACTTTTGACAGACGAGTTGAGTTAGAATTGCGAATAACTGGAAGACAGTTAATTGTTATTGTTATGAGGTTTTTGCTTGAATGGTGACCATTAGGAAATTCCAACTCAGAGCTCGTAACTATTACAAAAAGGGACCGGACTAAACACTGTGGTCTCAGCCCCTAAGCTGTTTCTTATAGTTGGTATCACACTTTAGGAATGTAGAGATTTCCCTAGTGTAGCAGCCATAACGGCTTTGATGGTGTGCATACGATTTTTCTGCTTGATCAAACTGACGAGCATATTTGCTATGGAAGACCTCATCAGTTACTTCCATTTCTTTTACACCAAATTTCTCAGCTTCTTGTCTGCCAGATGTGTGTGTTCGTATCATGAAAGGCTGGTAAGCAGTGGAGGAAGATTAAGTTTTCATTGCTGCTTTTTAACAAGATCCATATTGACTTGGTAAGGTTTTAGCAAAAGCGACGCGTTCTGCAAACTTATCTTCTTCGCCCATAGATACCCAAACATCAGTGTAAAGGACATCAGCCCCTTTTACAGCTTGATCAGCATCTTCTGTGATGAGGATGTGAGCCCCACTTTCTTTGGCATATCCCTCAGCCAGTGCAACAACTGCTTGATCTGGGAAGAGTTCTTTTGGTGAAAGACATGAACGTTCACTGAGGATCGCTCCTCCTGTTACTAGAAGGCTATGCTAACATTGTTACGACCGTCACCACAGTAAACCAATGTCAAACCTTCAAGATGTCCGAAATTTTCTAGTACTGTCAAGTAGTCTGCAAGCATTTGAGTTGGTGCCATTTATCCGTCAAAGCCATTCCAAACAGGAACGCCAGAGAATTCAGCTAATTCTTCAACCATATCTTGACTAAAACCACGTAATTCAATACATCAAACATCGTCCAAAACTTTTTGCGGTATCTTCAGTAGTTTCTTTTTACCTAGTTGAATATCGTTGGCTTTCCCTAGGTATTCTGGATGTGCACCAAGATCGATTGCAGCGAGTTGTGAATGCTGCGCGTGTACTGAGTGAAAGTTTTTCGAATAAAGAGCAATATTTTTACCAGCTAGATAGCGGTGTTCGATGTTTCGTTTTTAAAGATCCTTCAAGTGAGCTGAAAGTCCAATCAAATATTCGAGAGCTCTGCACCGGTAAAAATCTTTTTCAGCCTAGAAAACTTCTTCCTTGAAATACTGAATGTATCATTCTATATCCTTTTTCTAACAAGCATGATTCTGCTAGCAGATGCTAGAGCAGAAATAGGAAGAATTAAATGTCTCTCGCGTTCAAACGGCATTGACATACAACGAGGTCCACCCACGACCGCGTACCAACTCCCTGCCGCGAATCTTAATGAGACGAAGTCCATGTTCTTCAAGTTTCTTATTGGTCACGAGTGTTGCGTTCATAAACGACTACGACACCTGGTGCGATAGCAGTGTTAGTGAGCCATCATTCCATTGTTCACGAGCAGCTGCAACGATATTCTCATCACCACAAGGAATGAGTGTAACTTTTTCAAACCAAGGTTTTGAGCAAGGAGCTCTGCCAAATCTCCTTTTTCTTCAACAATCTTGAGTTCTTCATTTCGTAAGTGACGGAATAGACGCGAAGAGTGCGTGGATTTCTGGGTGGATTTGTAAATTTGGTCATAGTCTACCATGGTGAAGACAGTATCCAAGTGCATGAACTTACGGCTGTTTTGAAAATTCAAAAAGCCAAAAACTTTCTTGAAAGCCAACATTCTTTTTGAAGATATTAACCAAAAGTTTTTCGATAGAAGCGGCATCAGTCCGTTGAGAGATCCCAACTGCTAGGACATCTTTTGAAGAACAAGTTCATCTCCACCTTCAATCCGGAGTAGTTTCTTCACGGTTATAGATGAGCTCTACTTTACCACCATAAATTGGGTGATGCTTGAAGATGTACTTACCATAGCAGTGTTTCGCGATTGCGTGTATCGGCGTACATGTGATTATGATACTGCATTCCCCGATAGTCGCAAAATGGGTCGCAGGTGAAGTAAAGGTTTGGCATTGGATCGATGGCAAATGGATGATCAGATTCAACCGTCAGTTACTATGCTGCCTTCTTCAGGGATGTCAGGCAATTCAACTGAACACCTGCCATTGTTTTCTTGATCAGTTCAAGATTGTCGTCAATATCATAAAGCAGTTTTCGGATGGCATTTTTAGTTTGTCGACCACGGAATATTTGCTTCGTTGAGATATTCTTCGATGAACTGGTCGCGTATTTCTGGAAGTTAATGATTCAGTCAGCTAATTGTTCAAGATAGAGCACTTCGATTCCTTCGTCACGGAGTGCGAGCAAAGACGTCGTGTTCACTTTGGGGCATCTGCTAAAAATGGGATGTCATCAAGCAGCCTCTCAAGGTGATCAGGCATCAAGTTTTCTAATTCTTGACCCGGACGGTGCAACATAACTTTTTCAGTTTCCCAATTTCTGAAAACATAGAATTGGATGTGAAGACATGTGTATCCTCCTTTTTCTCGTGTGTACCAAATGATATTGGTATCGGCTACAAGCTAATAGTATACAATTTAATATGCATTACAAGGGATATGATAAAGGCCTCAAAGGCTTTAAAATGGCTATTTTAAAGAGTTTCTTACATTTTTATAAGAATATTCCAAATATACATGTTAAGTTAACTTATTTTATATTCTATAAAATTTATATCAAAAATATTTTTAAAATTTTGAAATTTTGAGATAGTGAGTAGATTTTCTGAGTGGAAAGTTTGTTGAAATATCCCTTAGACTAGGAGATTGATCTAGTCTAAGGGAAGAATGAATAGTTGGGTATTGAGATACCGAAATTTTTCATAATTGTAAAGAGTGCCAGTAAGATGAAAGCTGATACTGTGAAGCAGCATATGGATCGAGATAGACATTTCCAAACGTCTGGTACGATAAGCAGTCCAAGTGAGGACAGTAGACATCCAACCATAAATCAAGAAGGAAGGGAGATTAGAAGGCATATGTGCAAGGAGGAAGATTAGCCAACCAATGACATATCCAAACTTTTCGTAGCCTTGGAAGAGTTTGATAGGAATAATCCCGCGACAGATGATTTCTTCACAAATAGGTGCGATTAAAACGATGAGGAAGAAACTGCTAATCAGAGAACTTTCAGAAATAAGGTTGTTAATTACTTGTTGATTAGAAGTTGTTGTTTGTTTCATGAGTTGTAACCAGATTCCACCTACAAGATTTCCAACATAAATAGCTAGGTAGCTAAAGACAATGCGAGGAACATCGTTAACGGTGAAAAGTTTAGATTTTAAATCCAGCAACTTGCTCTTATGGGCTCCGTATAAAAAGATAGCAAGCACAAGAATCGAAATAAGGGACACAGAATTGTTGACCAAATTGGATTAAACTGAATTTTTAGTTAGTATAGCTAGAGTTAGCATAGGAGTCTGAGATAGAAAGATAGCTACTAACAAAATCCCAAAACCAAGCAGAGTCGCTTTACTAAAATCTTTTAAAAAGTTCATTGATGTATCTCTAAAAATTTTTATTAATTATAACATAATTATTGCAAGGATTCTATTTGTTACTATAAGAGGAACGTACAGACGACAAATAGAATATCCGAATCAAATGACTGCTAGAATGATACCTCCTGTCTCAAATGGGGAATAAAAACTGAGAAATAGAGCACCAAGACCAATATAAAAAGCAATGGATAAAATGGTGATTGGATTACGTGGGAAGATTAAAATGAAAATGATGATGATGGAAAATCTCCTTTCTTGCTACT
>BNJU01004641.1_pt1 | contig 37277 bp, 50 predicted proteins | sample 8539281 | NCBI WGS metagenome assembly BNJU01 (sample SAMD00202456, study PRJDB9452) | human saliva metagenome | isolation source: human saliva | place: Japan
CAGGACCATTTCCTATATCCATCAATTCCATCGCCTTATTTTTACCTATTACCATTCATTAGCGTTGGAGTCTATACCATTGGAACGCAGAAATTTTCATTCGCAAACTTCCTTCTATTACTCGGAGGGATCACAGCGCTACATTCCGCCCGTCTCATCTACGAAAAAAATCAGTCACTGGATATATCTTCTGGATTTTAGCGTGGGCAGTCATGTTATACGCGTCTTATTGGAACAACCAGCACGAAAAACCATATAAAACAGAAAACCAAATGCTTGAGTTTGTTGTCTGCTTTGTCAATAGAAATCCATTTCCGGATAAAATTAAAGACCCAAACAAAGCACGTGCCATCGTTGCACTCGTTATTACATTTTTAATGATTATCGCTTAACAAGGAGGGCCTCATATGGGCTATGTATTTATCATCTTTTTATTCTTAGCTTCTTTATTGTTACATTCGCGCTCATCCATCTACTCGCAGGTGGCGCAGCTCTTTTAAAAGGAGATAAAACAACAGGAAACATCCTCGTTTTTACAGGAGGGCTCATCGCACTTCCTACAATCCCATTACTCGCAGTGTTACCTGGAATTCCATTCCCTAACATGGATCCTTGGGGCAACGCTTTTGCTGCGTGGGAGCGTACATGAACGGAAAAGAAAAAGGCAACATCAACAAATCACATCACGCTATCCGCATCACCATCGCAGTCCTTCTCACGCTCGGATTGGCGCTTGTTTAATGCGGTTTGCATCTTAGGGAGGATTTTTTTATGTGGGATTTATTAATAAAGTTATTTTTCTTAGTACTCAGTATCATTATTTACACTCTTTTCAATTTATTCGCTTTTTTCAGAACAAAGAATACGCCTGGAAACGACTATATTTTCCTTAGCGCACTCTGTTCTATCATCACACTTCCAATGCTATTCGGTTTCCTATCCGCTTTCAATAGTGACTTGGATTGGCGGACTGGTGTTGCTGTTTATCGGTTCTAAAAAGAATCATGAAGCCAATGATGATTCCAATCCAACGTTTTACTTTATAAATATAACTTTCGGAGCTATTATTACAGTGTTTCTGCTGTTACTTGGACAATGATGTGGGAAAGGAGGCCCTTTGATGATAGGCTTTGAATTGGATGTTTTATATAACTTAATATACATGATTATCAGTTACTCCCTATTAAACTTAACTCTTAGCTTAATAGCTAATTTTTAGAAAAAAAGAATACGCCTGGAAATAACTATATTTACATGAGCATACTCTGTTCTTTCGGTACAATTCCATTGCTATTTCTTTTACTATCCTCTCTCGTTAGTAGCTTGGTTTATCAGCATAGTGTTATATTGTCGCTGAGCTGAAATGAATCATGAAGAAAAAAAAGATTACATTCCACTGTCTTATTTGTTTAGTATGACGATTGCAGCGATTATTACATTGGCACTATTTTCGATATTTTCACTTCATTCATGATTGAACTATAAATTGTTTAAAGAAAGGAACTTTATATGCTCGGATTAATCATAAGTTTACAAGGGCTTGCTGTTATCGCTTTTCTCTTCGGAGCATTCAATGCTTCGAAAGGGTTAAAAATGTTTTCAGAAGATTACGGGGCGCCACAAGGGTACTTGATGTGCATCGGCGGAGCACTAGCTGGTTTCTCTGCTACAATGTTTATGCCTATTAAACCAATGGGAATCATTCTTTGGATTATCGGTTCTATCTGCTGTTTCATCGGAGTTAGTTGGTATGATAACACTCATAAAGATACGATTTCCGGACAAATCATCCGTATTTTCACGATGGTTTTTGTCCTTGTGATTCTTTATTTCACCTACAACATCCCATATCATTAAAAAAACGGGTCTTCCACTGCTATTTCATTTATAATAGAGTAGAAGACCTTTTTAGTACTCTTCAAATCGTTTAATCTTATAGGGAGAATTTCTTATGCTTAATATAATCATTGCTGTATTGTTTATTGCCATAGTTACCTTCCTTTTCATTCTCTATCACATAGTGAGGGGCCTGAAAGTATTACTCTTTCAGAAAAAAATCATAAGGGTGGTTGGTACTTACTAATCGGTTCATTACTCCTAATTGCTCTCTTTATTTTATACTAAATATGGTGATTTTTCTTCCGTTCGAAAACTTTGTGACTCCAATGTGGTGTATTGGCGGTATCCTATGTTTTATCGGTGATTATATTGCCGATAAAGAATCTGGACAAATAAAACTAGCCCCCTACCCTCATTCGTATCATCGCCTTTTTGCATTTCACTTATTGCGCTCTCTGTATAAAAAAATACTAATTCCAAGAAGACTCGCCCGCGAATCTTTTTCTCTAATCCAGCAAACTAGTAAGCTTCAACAAAGAACTACTTCCATAAAAAATAGCGTACGGAAAATTCCGTACGCTATTTTCTATTTACCAAACCATTATAATTGTCCCGGTCGCAATCAGCGCACACCCAATGAGTGACTTCATAGTGAACGTATCATGCAAGAAGAAAACGGCCAATATCAACGTGAAGACGATACTCAATTTATCGACTGCCGCTACCTCTGTTGCGCTCCCCATCTGAAGCGCCTTGTAGTAACAAAGCCACGAAGCCCCCGTCGCAATCCCAGATAAAATCAAAAAGATCCAACTCTTTCTGCTAATTTCAGACAGCCCGTTTTGATTATTCGTCACAAATACCATCAGCCACGACATCACAACGACCACAACCGTCCGCACCGCCGTCGCCAAATTCGAATTCACTCCATCAATCCCAATCTTCGCCAAAATCGACGTCAACGCCGCAAACACAGCTGACAACAATGCAAATACAATCCACATAACCAAGGACTCCTCTTTCATCAATTCTTCCTCTAGTATAACCCTACTTCCTCCTCGTTCCAAGTATCCCCGTTCATTCAAACGTGCCTCCTTCGTTCATTTCCACTATAATAAATACGAAGGCATACTGCCCCTTCGCATTATTTTTACGTAATTGGAGATGTTCTTATGGCTGGAATATTCTTTGCCGTATTATTTTTAGGTTTTAATGTTTACTTCTTTCCTATCTACCATATACTGGTTGGACTGAGAGCTGTTTTTATTCTCAAAAATCTTAAAGCTGGCTTATGCCTCATTATTGGCGGTTCAATCCTTGAAGCAGTTGCTTATTACGGCTTTTATAGCGGCGAGCTTAAACAAAGCGCTGGCTTTCTTTGGCTTCTCGGAGGCATCCCATGCTATATCGGCATTTATTTGATTAACAAAAAAATAAACAAAGTAGCCCCAGTAGCATTTATCATTCGCACCATTTGCTTCTCCCTCGCACTCAACGTTGTAATCAACTAAATCTAACCCAACAAAGACTCGCTTGCGAGTCTTTTCCTATTTCTAGCACCCTTTAAGCAGTTCCCAAAGTTTCAGCACCCCGTGTCGCGGATGTTCCGGTTGGTGACGAAGCAAATTTTAATCGTTCAAAAGCCAGACCCTCTCGTTTTCCCCTCAAAAAATAAAGAAAAATTCGTTGAATCATTGTGTTTCGAAAAATAGAAGCTTGCGAGTTTCTTTGGATTCCATCCAAATACCTAAGGAGGATAAACGAAAAGAATCAGTTTATTGAAAGAATAGTGGGACTAAGCATTAAAACGAATAAGAGGACGTAGGAATTTATTCCGTACGTCCTCTTTGAGGCTTTAAAGGTGCAAGACCAAGGCTTGCACCGGTGCCCCACTATAACTCTTTCAATAATAAAACTGATTCTGAACTCGTTTATCCGACAATGCACTTTTCCTCTAAAATCCAAAGAAACGAAGCGAAGCTTCGCCTGTTCTTTCAAGCACACACTCATAACACAATGGTTCAACGAATTTTATCCTTTTATCAAGTTCGGTTATCTTTTTTTATTTTTTGCACAAAAAAAGCCGAGAGGATTCTCGGCTTTTCAAGGCGATTAGTTGTTTGCTAATAAGTCGCGGATTTCTTTTAAGTAATCTTCTGCAGTTGGTGCAGCTGGAGCAGCTTCTTCAACTTGATTTTTCTTAGCTAATTCAGAAGCTTTTGTTCATACCTTTAATGATTAAGAACAATACAGCGCCCACGATTACGAAATTGATAATAGCAGCGATGAAAGCACCGATACCGATGTGAGCAGAACCTAAACGGAATGAAACTGCTGCGATATCTCCTGTGTTTTGCTACCATAGCGATGATTGGTGAAATAATATCATTTACTAATGAATCAATGATTGCTTTGAAAGCACCACCGATGATAACCGCTACTGCTAATTCAACGATATTCCCGCGCATTAAAAACTCTTTAAACTCTTTTTAACATAAATGTTTTTCCTCCTTTGTTTTTTTAGGTTAAATAATTACCTTCAATAGAATACTAAAATTGAAAACTAAAAACTCAACTAAAAACATTCAGAAATTTACACTTTTCGTACATAATTTTTGCGGAGTGTATTTTTTCCACTGAAAATCCGACTTCTTCCCCTGCAGCCATGCGAGCCAAACATTCGCCAATCCAGACACCGCTCGTAAGCCCTGAAGAGCCCAAACCGCTTGCCACAAAGGCATTTGTCGTATTTGGAACTTCCCCAAAGAACGGTAGAAAAATCGGAGTATACGCACGCGTTCCGATGCGCACGCCACTGCGTTTGGCATGTTTTAGACTTGGTAGACTCGCGCATGCTTCTTCGTACATGCCGTTTAAGAGCTCTTCATCTGGAACCAAATTGAAACCTTGCGTATTCTCGTGAGTCGCCCCGACTAAAATCTTGCCATCTGGGAATGGAAGAATATCAATCTCACCGTGCAACATGCACACTGGCCATTTCGACGTATCTTCGCTCGTTTCTAAGGTGAGTTCAATCAACTGACCCTTTTGCGGACGCACATCTACGTAGTAGCCAAGCGGTTTGAGCAGTTCTTTCACCCACGCGCCACTAGAAAGGACTACCGCATCGAAAGCTTGCACCTCTTCGCCAAGACGCACACGGACCTCTTCTCCACTTGCTTCCAGCGTTACTTTTTCACGGACCACACGTGCTCCGTTTTTCTCGGCCTGTTCTAATAGAAGCGTCACAAGCATCTCACCGTCCACGCGACCGCCTCCGCTACAATAAAGCGCGCCGTCTGGATTCGACCAGCCCGGAATTACACGCGCTACATCTTCTGGAGTTAAGGCATGCACCTCGCCAATCATCGGCGCATCCACGCGTCGCTCCACGGCCATCTTTTCGACCTTCGCCAATTGTTTCTCGGTATGTTTGAAAATATACGCCCCGACTTGTTCATACGGTAACTCACTAACGCCGTCCTCACGGAGCTGATCCATTAAAAGCGGATAGTACGCCGCCCCGTGTGACACGAGTTGGTACCAGTCTTTATTGCGACGTTGCGACAACCATGGGCAAATAATCCCGGCAGCCGCCTTTGTTGCTTGACCCACGCCCGCGTCAAATACCGTTACTTCGATTCCTTTTTTGCTGAGCTGATACGCCGCAGTCGCCCCGACGATGCCAGCCCCTACGATTGCTACTTTCTTCGTCATCTTCTTCACTCCTAGCTGAAGTCTCTTGTTTCAAATTGCCCTTCGCGTTCAAACCACTCGGCCACTGTTAGTAATAGTGCCTCTTGTCCACGCGCCGCCATTAACTGTACGCCGATTGGAAGTCCTTTTTCGGTTAAAAAGACCGGCAAACTAATCGCTGGTGCGCCCGTAATATTAGATAATTGTGTAAATGGTGTGAGCGCAAGTGTACGGTCAAACATGCGCCAAATCACACTTTGTTGCTCGGGCACGCTCAGTTCGTCCATATGCTCCAACGCGTATCGCACCGATTCTTCCATCGGGAATTGCGTATGAAGCGGAGCCACGTCGCTCACACTCGGCGTTACAATCAAGTCGTACTGCTCATGCACCTTTTCCATCGCATGCGCATACGTGTCCCATTTCGACAGAGCCGCGCTATAATCTTTTGCTAAAATGCGTTCCCCAGACTGGTATATCCCCCAAGTCATGAGTTCCATATCGTCTTTGGTGAACTTACGGCCAAAGCTTGCCTCCATGCCTTGGAACATCGCCGCCGTCTCCACACTATTCATCACATAGTAGTTCTTCATCACTTCTACGCCGTCAACGGGCCAGCCAATCGGTTCGACCACACAGCCAACACCTTCTAGGAAATCCACAGCCTTACGAAGCGCCTCCTTGGCTTCTGGAGCGACCACACTTTCAATAGGAGACTTCTCAATCACGCCCACTCGAAGCGGACGGTTAGGAAGAGTATCCCAGTCTTTAATCAGCGGTGTTAAAAATGGACTATCCTTTTGCTCGACTTGCATCCATTTCAACAACTCACGCGTATCACGGACCGTCTTCGTCATCGAAAAATTCACCGAAGCACCTTGCCAGCCACGATAGCTACCAGGGCCAACAGGAATGCGCCCTCGACTCGGCTTCAACCCGATTAAGCCCGTAAAGCTCGCTGGAATTCGAATCGAACCACCGCCGTCACTCGCCCCTGCAATCGGAACGATGCCACCAGCCACAGCAGCAGCCGCACCACCGCTAGATCCACCGGCATTGCGATTGACGTCATACGGATTATTCGCAGGGCCCCAGAGTTGCGGCTCCGTCATATTCTTAAAGCCAAATTCTGGCGTATTCGTACGTCCAACAATGATAAAACCTGCTGCTTCCAGACGCTTCACGAAGTTATCCGTGCGGCTTACAGGAATTCCCTTCAAGAGCTTACTTCCCGCACTCGATGGTTCCCCTGCTTGATTTTGCCCGAGGTCCTTCAAGAGAAGCGGTACCCCGCCAAAGGGTAATCCTTCAAATGAACGCTCCTCCGCCTCTTCTAGCGCACGCTCTGCCTGCAAGTGCACAACAGCATTTAAGCTTGGATTTCGTTGTTCAATTTTCTCTAATGTCTCTTGGACTAATTCCTTTGGAGATACCTCGCCACTTGCGACGGCCTCTCTCATCTCGATGGCGTCTTTCCACATAGTTTCACGTCCCTTCATGTCTTCCTTATTGTACAGTGAAACGGAAAGTCGGTAAAGGCTCACGCAGTCAGCAACGCATTGAGTGCGCCTAAAACGCTAGAATTTTTTGAAACAAATTCCGGAAAAACGACCTCTGTTACCGTTTTATTCCTGACTTTTTCCAACGCGATTTTTGGAAATTGAAGAAAATATGAAGAAAACTATTGAGAAATATATAAAAATGGTAGTAAAAAAATTTACATTTGTGATATAATAATAAATATAGATTTAACCGAGAACAGTAACTAGACGGCTTTTTGCAAGGGTTGCTCTATTTTTTTGGAGATTTTAGTTAAGTTTCTCACAAATTAATACCTTTAGGAGGAAAAATAATGAAAGATTTCATCAAAGGAAGACTCTCGAAGTTACTCTTCGTATTGTTCATCCCTGATGTTATTATTCATGCTGGCCCCTCAATCAGTGGTGAACGCAGCAGACGTTAGTAATAACATCAGTTCATTGACGGTCTCTTCAAGCGAAATTACAGACGGCGGACAAACGACCGTTAAATTTACGTTTGACGAACACGCCCAAAAAATCAAAGCTGGAGACACTCTTGAAGTGACTTGGCCAAGTTCAGGCACTCTTCACGGGACTGGATTTAAGAAAACCATCCAATTGACCATCGACGGCAAATACGTTGGGGACATGGTTATCACAGACGGTTCTGCAAAAGTAACGTTCAACGACGGCATCACTGGCCTTGAGAACGTTCGCGGTTGGGGTGAATTCGAAATCGAAGGTCACAATGACACAGCAACGGACAAAAGAACACGTTGGTAAATTTCACCATCGTGAGTGGAGACAAATCTGTCGACTTGAACGTGAAGAAAAATGGCGACTGGCGTAAAACCAGCGCTCCATTCTACTTAAAAAGCTGGGAGACATGCACGCTGACGACCCTGAACACATTCTTTGGACATTAACGATTAACGCGATGAACTTAGAAGTGGACGGCGACGTTCGTGTCGAAGACGAAGTGCAAAGGCGGACACAAATTGGTGACAGACAGCTTTAGCATTACAACAACAGGAATGAAACCTGGCTACTATGGTGGCGATACAGCGATTGAAGACTTCAAAGCCGCTTTCCTGGATCAACATTTACAGTGGATGCTTCTGGAAAAATCACGATTACGATTCCAAAAGACCAAATCAATAAGACTGGCGTTCTTATTTTCTATCGTACAAAAGTAGAAAATGATACTCAAAAAGAATTCAAGAATAACACAAAAGTTTGGTACCAAGTCAAAGGTGAAACTGCGGTTGTGGCGAAAGAAGTAAACGCATCTGTAGCAAAATATCAATGCAAACGGTGGTGTTGACGGAGACCAATCTCTTCCAAAGATAACAACAACAGAAGCTCCTACAACGACTACTACAACAACAGAAGCTCCTACAACAACTACGACTACAACAGAAGCTCCTACAACGACTACGACTACAACGGAAGCTCCTACGACGACTACGACTACAACGGAAGCTCCTACGACGACTACGACTACAACAGAAGCTCCTACAACGACTACAACTACAACTGAGTCAACAACTGTTTCTACGACAGCAGCGACTACAACGACTGAGTCTACGACTGCTTCTACGACAGCATCAACAACGACTACTGAGTCTACGACTGCTTCTACGACAGCAGCAACTACGACTACTGAGGCGACTACTGTTTCAACGACAGCTGCAACAACGACTACTGAAGCAACAACTGCTTCAACGACAGCTGCAACTACGACTACTGAGTCAACGACTGTTTCTACAACAGCAGGAACAACAACGACTGAGTCAACTACTGTTTCTACAACTGCCACTACAACAACATCTGAAGGCTCTTCTACTACAGAAGGTTCAACAACAGGCGTAACGACAGGAGAAACAACAGACGCAACAACAGTAACACCTGCACCAGAAACAACAACAACGACTGTTACACCAGACCTACCAAACACTGGTACAACAAGTAACACAGCCGTAATTCTAGCAGGAATCATCGTAACAATCAGCGCGATGTTCGTTCTCGTTTCTAAAAAAGCAGAACAAAACTAATTTAAACAAACCTATTTAAAAAGCTAGCAGAATTTCTGCTAGCTTTTTGCGCTTTCCCAGTATAGAAAGTACATATCAAACGAGATGTTAAATTTAGTTATTTTTTACGTAATAGGTTGATCTCCCTTTTCCATATCGATTAATATAGCCCTCTTCGACGAGTTTTTTCAGCATATTTTCAACGGTTGCTTTACCTATACTTGGAATTAATTCCATGATATCTGATTTAGTAAACTTGCCCAATTTTTTATTGACCGCTTTTCTAACCAACTCAATAGAAGGGAGCTTTTCATCTACATAGTCAACTCTCTCTTCAAAATCAATATAAGCTGCTAATATTGTTCTTAGAATATATTTTATAAAAGGAGTCACATCTTCTTGACCTTCATACCAATTCAAACCACTTTTTCTTAAAGATGAATAATACCCGTCTTTATTTTGCTCAATTTTACTCTCTAAACTAATGTACTTCCCAATCACATACCCTTGTCTATATAGAAGAAGTGTCGTTAACAATCGACTCATTCTGACCATTTCCATCATTAAATGGATGTATACAAAGAAAATCATGGATAAATATCGGGATTAACAACAACGAATCTACTTCATGTTTATCCAAAGCTTTATTAAGCTCTCTACAAATGTCTTCAATTGCTTTCGGTGTCTCATATGGAGGTAATGGCTTAAATATTTCTATAACATTACCATTTTGATCCTGTTCAACGATAGAATTTTTGAGTGTTTTTATATCTTCCTCCAATTCCTTTTTTTCACTATATTTATACAATTCTCTGTGGAGTTGTAAAAATATAATTGCTATTGATAGGAATATACTCATAACTTTCATGTATCGTATTTAAGACGTCCCTATATCCTAAAATTTCTTCCTCGTCTCTGTTTCTCGGTGTTGTTTTCTGAGCCATTAACTCCTTAATTCTCGTTGTTGTCGTGACAATTCCTTCTATTTTGTTAGAATCTTCCACACTTTGAACTTTAGCAATTTCTACCAATTTATCTAAAACAGCAGGTTTTTGTTCCAAAAACAGCTCTTGTTTACCCTTATGTTCATGAATTTTTGCTAGAAGATTAACCACTTCAACATCCCATTGACTTTGCGATAATTTTTCATAATCAAAAACTTTCATTCGCCTACCTCCTTCTTTTTTCTCCTAATTATACATCTTTTTTAGGCGATTTAAAAGTAGTTAGGCGATTCCATCCACCTCCAAGCACCTCTCCCCCATCCGTCGGGATTCCAAATGCAATATGCACTCACGGTCCGTCTATTAGTTACCCCCTGTTTTCATTGCCCATTATACTCGCTTCTTTAAAAAGCACAAGAAAAAGATGACGAAGAAACCTGCGGATGTTATACAAACCGTAACGTGTTTAGCATTACATGCGAATTAGTTGGCGTTGGAATTTATTCCTTACGCCAACTTTGAGGCTGTAAAGGTGAGAGACTCTTCGAGGCTCGAACCGGTGCAACGTTATGGTATGTATAGCAAAAATCCGCTGGTCTTCGAAGTCATCTTTTCAGACCTATGGTCTGATCTATGACCTATCTCTTTTTGTTACGAGTATAATGGCCCTTATGAAAAAAACAGCGATTAACTTAACAGACGGGCCGATTTTTGCGGTCCATTATTGCATTTGCAATCCCAATTATAATTTCAAACATATTTTCAGCAACTGTACAACACTGCCGACATCATGATTGTCGGGAGGTTCCTGGGACAGGATGCGCTGGCAGCGGTTGGAGCGACAGCCGCCATCTTTGAACTCATCGTCGGCTTCTCGCTTGGAGTCGGTAACGGAATGGGCGTTATCATCGCACGCTATTACGGGGCCAATAACCATCGCCTCTTTGAAACGTGCCGTTGGAGCAACTCTTGTCATCGGAGCCTTTGCTCAGTCTCCTTGTTGCGATTATCGGTAGTTTTCGGCATGTATCCCTCTCCTTCAGTTTCTTGGAACGCCTGAGAGTATCATCGACCAGTCGTATGAATATATCTCGATTGTCGTAATCGGTATTGCCGTGACCTTTGCCTATAACCTCTGTGCGGGTCTGCTTCGTGCAGTTGGCGACAGTCAAGCGGCACTCTACTTCCTGATTTTCTCGGCGATCGTAAATGTGTTTTTAGATATCTTACTCATCACAACGTTCAACATGGGTGTTGCGGCAGCGGCGATTGCGACGATTATCGCACAAGGCTTATCGGCCGTCCTCTGCTTTATTTATATTAAAAAACGCGCCAGCTTCTTGATTCCAGCAAAAAGTGATTTCGTACGTGACGACGAATTATACATGGACTTACTCAGCCAAGGACTAGCCATGGGACTCATGTCGTCCATCGTATCGATTGGATCCGTGATGCTTCAATCTTCTATCAACGCACTCGGACCAGTCATCATCAGCGCGCAAACTTCGGCACGACGCATCTTCGCGTTCTCGACACTCCCATTCGCGGCGATTGCAGCAGCGATGACGACCTTCACTTCGCAAAACTTCGGGGCTAACAAACCCCACCGTATCGCGAAAGGCATTCGTCAAGGAAGTCTCGTAGCGTTCGGCTGGGCGATTCTAGTATGCATCTTCTTGTTCTTTGCAAGTCCTGCGTTAAATGAACTCATCTCTGGTTCAAGCGACCCTGTACTTCTGGACAACGCGGCTTTATACAACCGTATCGGATCAGTGTTCTATATCCCGCTTGCGCTTCTATTGATTTTACGAAATAGTTTGCAGGGGCTTGGGCAAAAGGTAACGCCATTGGTTTCAAGCTTTATTGAGTTGGTGGGGAAAGTACTTTTTGTCATCTTCATCATTCCGCACACTGGCTATCTTGGAGTTATTTTCTCTGAGCCGATTATCTGGTGTTTGATGGCGATCTATCTTTCATACGCCTTCTTACGTCATCCGCTTATTAAAGAAGTAAGGCATGAGATTTTTTAGAAAAGCGACAAAAAAATACCCTCGGTTTCTTCATAGTGTTGATGGTAAGGACACCGGGCCAAGTCTTCGTCTTGGCTCCTACCAAGCTTCAAACTGACTCTACGGGTCTTACCCTAGAGTCAGTATTTCACATTGGTTGTTCTTCCTTACCATTCACACTATAGAACCGAGGGGTTTTTGTCTCTTTTCAGCGCTTCTTACTCTGAGAGATGACGCAAAAATGCCAATAGTGCTCTCTACTTCGGCTAATCGGCACAGAGGGAAACTTCAAGTTAGCCAGTGCTTCAAAAGGATGCTGTCATAGAAGAAATGTTACTGGAAGATTTTTAGGTGTTGTTGGATTTCTTTTTGAAAATCCAAAGCACCTCTTTTTTTACCAATATTTTGGCGTATAATGAAGGTGAATAAACAGAAAGCGGTGATGAGATGGGACACATTACAGGTCAATTAAGACAGAAGTTTGTGGAGGTATACGGCACGGAGCCGGAGGCGATCTTTTTTGCTCCGGGGCGCGTGAATTTAATCGGGGAACATACCGACTATAATGGCGGGCACGTTTTTCCTTGCGCGATTACGCTGGGGACTTATGCGTGGGTGAAGCCACGTGCGGACAAGAAGCTCCGTCTCTATTCGGACAATTTTTCGAAGGATGGTATACGCGAGCTCGATATGACCGACCTGGCTTACAGGGGCAGTGACTCGTGGGCGAACTATGTCAAGGGCGTTTTCGTGTACTTGGCAGAGCTTGGCTTCGCTTTTCCGCACGGCATGGACATCGCATTTTACGGAAACATCCCGAACGGATCGGGTCTCTCATCGTCAGCCTCATTCGAGTTGCTCGTGGGCGTCATCGCTCGCAAAGTATATACTCTAGACATCGACACGCTGGGGCTCGTGAAGGTTGGAAAACGGGTGGAAAATGACTTCATTGGTGTGAATTCCGGCATCATGGACCAGTTCGCTGTAGGGATGGGCAAGAAGGACCACGCCATCTTCCTCGACTGTGCAACGCTGGAGTATGAACTCGTTCCTGTTAAACTCGGCGACTATCGTATCGTGATTATGAACACGAATAAACGCCGCGAACTGGCCGATTCGAAATACAACGAACGCTTTGCCGAAACGCGCATTGCCTTGAAGGAACTACAAGAGCATGTGGCTATCGAAAGTCTGGGAGACCTCACCATCGATCAGTTCGATGAGTTGAAGCATCACCTATCCAGCGAGCTCTTTGTGAAACGTGCTCGTCATGCCGTCAGTGAAAACGAACGGACGGTGCTTGCGACACGTGTTTTAAAAGATGGCGACCTCGGTCACTTCGGACGTCTGATGAATGAGAGCCATCTCTCTACTGAACTCGACTACGAAGTAACTGGCAAGGAACTCGACACGCTCGTGCATACCGCTTGGGAACAAGCCGGTGTTCTTGGTGCTCGTATGACAGGTGCTGGATTTGGCGGCTGTGCCATCGCTCTGGTGCATAAGGACCATATCGATGCCTTTAAAGCCAACATTGCCAAAGTCTACACCGAAAAGATTGGCTATGCTCCAAGTTTCTACATTGCCGAAATCGCGGACGGGGCACATTAAAACACATAGAAAAAGAGCATTGGACCATCCAATGCTCTTTTTGAGGTATTTATTATCTACGCCTCCACTATAGCATACTTATTTTTATAATCAAGTAAATTAGTGGGCACTTCCCTACTTTTCCTAGCAATAGTATAATGAACCTGAGAAGACGGAAAGCGGTGATGAGGGATGAGCAATTATTTAAAATTAAATCAAGATAGATGGAATCATGTAAACAACGACTATACCGAGCCAGTGACACATGAAGAATTAGAAGAAGCTAAGAAACATCCAATTTCTGTTGCATTAACGGTTGGAAAAAAAGTTCCACAAGAATGGTTTGAAAAAGCCAAGGGGAAAAAGATATTAGGATTAGCTTGCGGCGGCGGACAGCAGGGTCCCGTTTTTGCCGCAAAAGGATATGATGTCACCATAATGGATTTTTCGACATCACAATTACAAAAAGATGCGATGGTTGCTAAAAGAGAAGGTTTAACAATCAACACCGTTCAAGCCGATATGACAAAACCATTCCCCTTTGAAGATGAAACCTTTGATATTATTTTTAATCCCGTTTCGAATGTCTATATAGAGGATTTAGAAAACATGTATAAAGAAGCCGCTCGTGTATTGAAAAAAGGCGGCCTGTTAATGGTCGGATTTATGAATCCTTGGATATACATGTATGACGCCGACGTTGTATGGGACCAACCCGACGAGGAATTACTATTAAAGTTCTCCATCCCTTTTAATTCAAAAGAGCTTGAAGAGGCCGGCAAAATCACCATCAATCCAGAATACGGATATGAATTTAGCCATACCTTAGAAACTCAGATTCGAGGACAATTGAAAAACGGTCTCGCGATGATTGATTTTTATGAATCGTGCGACAAAAGGCATCGATTATCCCGTTACGGCAATGACTATATCGCTACACTCTGCGTCAAATTATAATGTGATCGAAAATCATCGTGCAAATCGCGGACGACGCAAATTAATACAAACAAAAAAAGAGCATTGGATCTAGACCATCCAATGCTCTTTCTGGCTTTAGTGATTGAAATATTCACTATATATTTTCTTGCTCCATGAATATACCATAAATTTCTTTAATGTCCAAGGTAAAAGGAAGCCTTCGGCATATTTTTTTATTTTTGAACCGACACAACCTCGAGGTCGCCATTTTCGTTCTGAAGAACTTTAAACATAATCTCCTTGCCTTCCTTCAATCCGTCTGGATGCTTCGAGTCCATTAACAGCGTGCCAAAGCATTGGTTTCCTTCCACGCGCGAGATGCGGACCCATAAGCGTTCAGGATCCTTCGTCTTGTCTTCGTAGTAGAACGCTACGCCAAAGTCATCGGGATGTTCGCGGCGGCGGAATCGGTCGAGTCCTTGGAAGGTACGTGTCTCTTCTTTTTCCTTGCTCTTTGTGTCATACACTTCCGCAATGACGCGTCTTGCACGGTCTACGATATACGGATCGACTTCAATCCATCTCATTGAACAGAACTCGCAGTCATCGAGGTTCGCTAGACGAATGAGATACATCGTTTCTTCTGGAATGAGGCGCATGTCTAGCGTTGATTCGCCTTCTTTTGCGATCCATAGCGGTTGGAACGAAACGCCAGCCTCTTCGTCGATATATCCGTAGAGGACAAGCCCCGTGTCGCCAGCCTTGGCTACTTCTGGCATCACGTCTTCGATTAACGCTGCACAGCGAACGTAGACGAGTTGATGGTAGAAGTTTCGGAAAGAGGCGTCTTTTACTTTTTGCATCTGGCTTGCGATTGGGATTTCATTTGGGAAGAGTTCGCCTTTGATGTCCAGTCCTGGCGCAAACCCGCATCGATCAAGCCACTCCGGACTTGTCACCTCTGGAATCGGTTCGGCGTGGGCCTTGGAGGCGAAACGCTCTCTGCTATCGGCCACGATGTCCACCGGCAGATCCAGATTCACATGCTCCATCCATTTCCAACGATAATCGTCCGGCAAATGCAAGAGGAGAATCTGCGTCTTCCCTTCATGCTCGTATATGTCCAGCACCTTGAAGTGGCTGTCGCGGTTAGCCACGTGTAGCCCCCAGTTGGTGCCGTGCTCCGCCTTCGTCAAATCAAAGAGGTGGTTGGATAAAATGCTAAAACGGTGCGTTGTCACCATGCCCCCAACGCGACTCGTCGCATCGGTAAAGGCTGCGTTACGCACAATCTGCCCCACGTGGAACTTCGATGCTTCTTCCGGCGTTAGGTTGATGTCTCTAGCAAAGAGCTGCAATCCCGGCAGCATCTCATTCATTAGTTGTTCGAGTTGTTGTATTTCTGTCATTCTACTTCTCCTGTCTTACCACAATGCACGTTCTAGTGTGTCGTTCTCGTACGGTTCGAGGTTCACGATGCTCGACTTGATCGTTCCATCCGCTTTCTTAGTCGTCTGTGGCTCTGATTCGCCGATTAACAGCACATTGATTCCTTCTTTTTTGGCAAATACGATCACCGATGTTCCCTGATTCAGACACATAACACTCCACGATTTCATAAGAGTCGCCTCCAGATTGGAAATTCAGTCCCTGCCCCACTTGAAGTTCGCCTTCTCGCCATCGACCGTTGCATATTTGAAAAGCTGGTCTGGAACGGCTAAATCATAGTATTCACGCTGGGTCGCTGGACTCGTGCGCTCATAGATTTCGCCTCTTTTACGCGCATAAATCGCCATCGCATCCGCAACCGATTGATTCGCAGACGCGTCAGAAGTTGCTTTCCATGTCGCATAGTCGGTAAAGCCTTTTAATAAATCAGCGTCCTTCACGACTTGGAAGGCAGCTTTAGCAAGTGTCTCGCGCGTCACATTGGTTGCACGAAGAACAATTGGCTCTCCGTCTTCGTACCCAAAGAGGAACGCCTCTTTCTTCGTCGCATCCAGATACGCTTCCACCACCATCACTTCGTAGTCGTTAGAGGCCACAACGCCCATCATATTCCATTTGACCTTATCGCCATTGATGGTCGCAGCATCCAAGTGAATCGCCTCGTGCAAGGCCTCGAAATGCTGCCCAGTAGACGCATTCCAACGCTTCATGAAGTCGCTAAATCCAGTCGCATTAAAACGAACCAAGAGCTCCAAGTCCGAATAGGCATAGTCGATGTCATCCTTGTCGCTTGGAAACTGCGCAAACATCTCGTCACGCACCTTCTTGGCCGCGGCTAACCCTTCTGTGATATCGGCATCCTTGGCCGCCACATTATACGCCAGCTGCAACATCTCAAAATACGTCGCATGCTCTGTCTGGGCTACTGTTGTCGGTGCCACTGTTGTCGCTTGAACCGTCGTTGGTGCCGTTGTTGTCACCGCCTCTTCTGGCTTCTTGTTACAAGCCGCAAGCGCCAATACACAAAGCGCTGACGCTAGGATTTGTCTTTGCTTCATACTCTCTCCTCCAATCATGAAAACCTTCCCTATTCATGCTTATTATAGCATAGGTGGGACATAAAGAGTTTTTTTCTTTTAGATTTAAAATGAAAAACACCCCAAAAATAGAATTATCTACTAACTTTTGGGGTGCACTTCATTCTTAGAATGGTATTTTGAGTTTATTACACTTTTAGCACTAAGTGAATTTCTCACTACGGAAACTTTACTATTATTTTTAGGAAACGTTGAACTAACCCCATCAATGAAGAATTTTCTAAGACTTCTTTAGATGGAATAAAAACATATCTCCATGGTTTGTACTTATTTGCTTTTTGCCCAATTGCTCGCGACTTCGCAGTATTTAATAGCACGCTTAGCTTTTTGCAATGACGTCAGCACTATTGATTTTGTCCTCACCTTTAATCTCAACAATGTAATTCATCTTCTCTGTCTCCACAACAAAATCAGGAACATACCTTTTATCACGATTATAAGTGATATTGAATTCATTGATGTTTGGACGTAACCAATTAAGTACATCTTTATCTCTTTCTAAAATACGTGCAAAAATCAACTCTGGTTTACTATCAAACTTAGCTGTACTGAATACACCTTTGTTAATTCCTTTAAATAGTATCGATTTAATATTCTTACCATCTAAACTATCATATAAAGATTGCTCCGCTTCAAAGTTATAAGTTGTCGATAGGTTATACTCTCGTGTGCCTAAGACAGATTCCTGAAACAGTCCTTCTTCAAAGTAGAAGTGTTCTTCAGACAACATTTGCTTATAGATACGATTTGTGATTGTCAACTTATGCATCATAACGATATTGCGTAAGCCCTCATATCCAAATTTAATTTCGTAATAATCACATACTTGTGTAATTAGTTTTTCTTATCAATTCAGAGAACTTCTCGTAGTCAATTTCAGGCTTTTTCTCTTAAACGTTCTAAAATTAGTTTTTTTAGGATTGATTGCTTGAAAATTTAACAATCCAGCATTCAATCGTTCCTCGTCTCGTGGGTCTTGTAAATTACGAAGTACCAATTCATTTTCAATTGGTGTCTCATTGAACTGGCTTAAATCCATATCAAAATCAATGAATGTCTGTTCAGATACACCTGTGTCATTTATTTTTAACTGAGGAATTGGAATGAATTTTTTTCCTTAACTCAAACTGAATTTTTCAATCTCTTTGTCAAGCATCGCGACTATTGGAAACTCATTTTCTTTATATATTTCCCCAAGCTCTCTATCATCTCTAATTTTATTTATTACATTTTTGAGAAATAGAGTCTCTTTCTTTTCAACAGAATATACGGATTTATTTTTGTTGAACAGTCTTATTCACTTCATGTTTGAGAAGCTCTTTTGTCTTTGTGATAAGTTGACGATTAGTTTCCGTTTGCGGAATACCATAGTCTTTAAGAGTTTGTTCTTTATCATAATCACTTAAATCTAGCGATAATTGTGTTGTATGATTTTTCTCTTTTTCAATATCTTCTATCTTGATAATATTGCCAGCCTTAAAAATTGAATCACCTTTCTGTGCTTCTTCGATAAGATCTTGAAATTTGTCATGAGCCGTCAAACTAGACACCATCAATTCTAGAATCCTCCCGTTCTTTTTCCCAAATGGTAGACGTAATCCACGACCAACCATCTGTTCTCGAAGGATTTTAGAACTTGCCGTTCTAAGTGGAACAATTGTATAAAGATTATTGACATCCCAGCCTTCTTTTAGTTTATCAACGTGAATCACAATTTCTACAGGGTTATTAGAACTCTCAACACTCAATAAAAGTTTTGTGTTCGTTTCTGATTCACTTCCTTTTTGTTGAGAGTGAACCATAATCGTTTTATTACGATAAGCACCATCATAACACTCATCTGATTTAATAAAGTTTTCCACCCAGGTTGCATGGTTAATATCTTTACAAACCACCATCACGAAGGGCTTAACAATACGAACTGGTTGTTGTTCGGTTGAATTACTTAATGCATACTGTTTCAGTCGTTCTTTAATATCTGCATGGAGAGTAAGTCCATCAAGTATCATTACTTTGTCCAACTCTTCATTTCCAAAATTATAAAAATCTACATCCGTACGAGTGCTTGCAAAAGGTGTTCTTGTATAGCCATCTTCAATTGATTTAGACAATGGATACTCAAACACAACGTTTTTAAATGGAACTTGCTTAGATCCCTTTTTAGCTAGAGGTGTAGCAGTCAATTCTAATCCAATCATTGGATTTAGTTCATTTATAGCTGACATCCCTTTTTCTGCATGGTAGTGGTGAGATTCGTCCATCAAAACAACAAGGTCATCTAAGTTGGATAAATAATTGTAAAATGAATCTCCAATAAATTCATTGAGTTTTTCATCTTCGTTTTATCCTTATTGAATTTGTCAATATTGTAAATAAAAATACGAACATCCGACTCAAATAATGATAATTGACGTGATTTATAATCATCGTCTGTGATTATTTGTGGTGGATTGGTAAAACAACCTAACCCTTTAAAAACATACTTTTCACTTGAAAAATCTGAAAAATCACGCTTTAATTTTTTTCATAAATTGTAGTATTTGGTGCCACAACAAAGAAAATTCTTTTACATTATGATTTGTATATAGATAAGCAACAAAAAGCGCCCATTAATCTGGTTTTACCAACACCTGTTGCTAAGGCAAATGACATAGATAAAAAAAGCTCTCTCAAAATCAGTACAGGTAGGATACATCTCCCTAATCGAAGCCAATGCCAGTTTAAGATTCATCCCTTTTCTAATATGGAGATTTTCCATAATATCATCTAAAATTTCCAAGGAACGCTTTTGCGGTTCACGTAATGACATGACTCCACTGATATAATCTGTTGAATAGTGCTTAAATTTATCATTCCTCATCGCTATCATCCTCCTCATACACAGGTGGGTTGATAATGTTTAAGTTATAGTTTTCTTTACCAAATTCACATCGATCAAGAAGCATTTGAGGGATCTTTTTGACCGTAATATTCAGATATTGTTTTTCAACACCATCTTCAAATGAACGGCAAGCGATAATTAAATAGTCTGTTTCTACCATATTAGAATGTATTGCAGATAAGTATTCTTTACTCACATAACGAGTAGTTACAAACAAATACGAGTTCTCACTACCATATGCTTGCTTCCAAAACTGTTCTTCATCTGGTTGATAAGTGAAACCTTCGTGAAGAGCTACCGCACTAGCTAGCATATTCGCATCATATTCTGGATTGATGATTTCTTCATCAAAATCATCTTTTTGAATAAGGGTAGGTGCCAGTTCATAGAAGCGATATCCACCGCCACCTTGCCAATTAACTTGTTTTGACACTCCTGTTCTATCTCCGGATATAACTTTATCTAATCTTACTTTACATAAGGAATAGGCATGCTCCCCCATCTCAATACCAATATATTTACGTCCCATTTTATGTGCTGTTGCAGCGGTACTAGCAGAACCTAAAAAAACTATCTAAAATTAAATCTCCTTCACTTGAAAAAGTGTTCAATATCATTTCTAATAATTTTTCTGGTTTTTTCCCTCCACGAAACCCTACACCTCCCTCAGTTCTACAATTTCCAAAGCTGGAAGCAAAATCATAAAAGTTACTTATTGGAATTTTTTTAGTGATTTCGTCTGATTCTAGTTTATCTAACGGAACTCCTTGATAATATTTCCCTTTTGTAGCCCCTTCCCTTTTAGGCCCGGTAAAAGTATCGAAAATCAAACTTATCATCACCAATTCCCCACACTTTATAAAGTACTCCTAACCCATCTGTTTCATAGCGTCCCGTTAAGTAATCTCTGAAAATCTTCCTGAAGAATTTCCATCTAAAATCGTACCACTGGCCCATATTTCTTTAAGTCCATCTTCACTCCCTTCACCTTCAACAATCTCATATTGATGTTCATTAAATATTTCGACTTTTTTTGCCTCCGAGCGTGATTTCTCGACCGCTTTTCTAATTCTTTAAAAATAGTACTTAAATTTTTCAAAACCCACAATTTCTTCTTTAAAGTTTGGGCTAGCTAGGTTAGTTTTTGGTAAATATGAATTTGCTCTCATCTCTTTATGATAGTCCATATCTTGCTTTTAGTGTTTTATCGGGATATCTTACTCTAACAAAAAGTGGTTTTATAATTATTTCTCCCAAACACTTCATCCAAAAGAACTTTTTAGATATGCTCCTTCTGAGTCATCGATGTGGCAAGCTATAAATCCATCATCACTGAGTAAAGTTCTAAGTAAATACAATCTTTCACGCATCAGACCAAGCCAAATTGAATGCTCTAAATTATCGTCATAGTGTTCGAATGCTGAACCTGTATTATAGGGCGGGTCAATATAGATACACTTGACCTGACCAGCATATTTAGTCTCTAATGCTTTCAATGCGAGTGTTATCACCATGAATAATCATATTTTCTGTATTAGGGTCTTGGGTAATATTGGATAATTCTGGATTTTCAATCAAAAGACGCGGTTCAACCTCAATCGCATCTTCTTTACCTATCCAAGTTAATTCTAGTTTTTTTACTCATACTCTTCCTCCTTGAAGTATGTTCTTAAATACTATTTTATCATAATTAAGAAATTTCCCAAATTTTTCTCTATATTCTTCTCCCTTAAAAATAATCTTTAAAATAGGTCCTATTCTATTAAATTTTTTTCTTTTTCATATTTCTATCAATTTAAGATTCCATAAACCATTGTAATTAAACTTCATATTTTTCACATCTATATTCTAAAAACTGGATTATTAATACATCAATCATATTATTTTTACACTTTTTCTCTACACAAATTTTTAGTCTATCTAATTTAAAAATTATAATGACATTCTCTACATTTTTCCTAAGATTAATTTTTAGAAATATTCCTATCTGATTTCACCATGTTTTTACCTAAATAGATATTTCCCGATTCATTATGAAAACAATAAAGCCTACTGACATTTTTCATCAGTAGGCTCTAATTTATTCCAATAATTCATTAACTCTTTGCTGCACAGCATCATAGTCATACCCAGCAGCTTCAAGCCGCTCTTTGCGTTCTTCACCATTCCCCAATCACCCTGAATCACTTCATAAGCAACAGCATCCATCGTTTTTGTATCATTGCTTTTGAGATTCTTGCAATGCAAGATTAACTTTCTCCTGAATTATGCCTGCATCATACCCCGCTTCTGTTAGTCGTTGTATGCGTTCTTGACCATTGCCCCACTCTCCCTGCATAACTTGTTGAACAATTTCATTTTCACTTTCATCTTCATTACGGAAAACTCCTAAACGTTCCCAAGTATGCATTCGGAATTTTTCCTCTGGAAAGTAGTTATGTAAAATCTCAATTAGATTATTTCCGAGTGAAGCAAAATATTGCATTCTTTCAATAAAGTATGCTCGCACACTCTCCGTAGTACCACCATGTAACTCCATGCTTCTATGAGGACAACTAGTAGGTACAAATTCATGATGAAGTCGAACCGTCTCTCGTGAAATCGGCATTCCTGCTTCTACCAAGTCTGCTGCTGCTTTCAATAGAGTCACATCTTCATTCTGTAGGAATTCCTCATCGCTAGCTGATAGGCTCTCACAAACCTCGTATCCCACAGAACGGCAGTTACTCCACCAATCTCCGGTATGGTATCCAATGTTTTCAATCGGAACGACTTGAACAATCGTGTCTCTGTTGCAATAGAAATGTGCGATTCCTAAGGCTTTATCACGATTCCTTAGAAAAGAAATATATCGTTGGGGTTTCATTCTTCCAGCATCATTATGGATTACTACAAAGTCAAAACTGTCTAAAAACCACTATCCTTCATTACAAAAATCTCTCAAAAATTTTAATCATTTTAATTCTCCTCCTTTTGATGTAGTTGTCTTAATACGCTTTGAAGCTTTTTCGGAACAGGCAATCCGAGATGTGATGCATTTTCAAGGATTGAGATTCCTTCATTCGAAATATAGAAGAAGATAACGGCTGCTCTTAGCACCCCTGCTTTCCCCAAAATATAAACATCCACAACATTTGCTGTTCCCACCAGCACAAAAATCAGTACCTTGCGAGCAATCCCCTTATACCCGACCGCACTTGAAATTTGCTTTTGATCAATAGCATTTAGTACTCCCGTTATGTAATCCAGAATGATAAGAACCAACAAAGCATAGAGGAGGCCATCTTTCCCTCCGAGGAACCCGCCCAATAGAGCTCCGAGGGTAAAAATTCCGGTTTGTAAATAGTAAAATGATGTTTTCATAAATTTTCCTCCCTTACATCATTTCGAGAAGGTTAGGAGAACCACCCTTAGTGGATGATTCTCCATATCCGCTAGAAAATTACCCTTTAAAATTTTCTAGCTCACCTTCCTAACCTTCATTTATTTTTTCTTTTTGTCGTTAAAGATCTCATTTTTAATACGAGTCATATAGCTAGCACTTTCCCCATTCGTATACAATTGGATTCCTTGTTTTTCGAACAGGTTGGCATCCGCAATTTTTTTCATTGCTGCACGAGTAGTCGTAGCATCAAGATTATCTTCTGGATGTGCAATAACAAGACGTTTTGTTTTACCATCACTTCCCTGTAAACCCCTAAATATAGCTCTTTAACTGTTGTTGTTGTTTCATCTGCCATGATATTTCCTCCTTAGTTTATTAGTTTCTGTCGTGTCGTGTTCGAACGACTGTATCGCAGTATGTCATCGCTTCTTTTGCAAGAGTATCGACTGCGTCTGAGACCGTCATTACCGCATCATGAGTTGCCCCTTGCTTCAAGTTTTGAAGACTCTTAAATTTCTTCACTTTCCCTTTTTCCGCATCTTGGTAGAATAGTTCCAATGTTGCTTTATTAAATGTTTCTGACATGTTTATGTCCTCCTTATTTGGTTTATTTTTGTTTTGTAGTGTCATGACTTCTACATCTATATAAACCAATTAGGAATCTAATTTGCTATGCCTGTCTAAAAATTTTTTTAATTTTTTTCGTATCGATAGAATATCTTGCTGTACAGCTGAACGCGTACGCCCTATTCTTTTTGCATATTCTGTGACAGATTCATCACTTTGCATCATATATTGCAGTGTTTTTCATTTGGATTTTTGTGAGTGTTCGGAAAAATTCCTTATAGTCAGATTCCACCTCGAACCAGTAGGGATCTTTTTCCGATTCCTGCATCCAACTTTGATCAAATTCTACGGTTTCTATGTTTTTCTTAGTAATGCGTTTGAGAAACTTCAATATAACTTTCTTTGTAAATAGGGTATTGAATTGCTTGGCAGCATCCGTAGAGTCAAGTGGATTCGATTGACTTTCCTGATAGGACTCAAAAAGTAATAATCGTCCTTCCTGCAAGAAATCATCATATTCAGAATTATTCTTTTGAATATTGAGCTTTTTTCATTACGTGATAAATAACCCCTTCGAATTGCTCGAAAAGTTGAGTAGTTGTTTCTTCAGTTTCTGTCCATGCTTTCATAGTTCTTCTCCTAAAATAGAATTAGAAACTAGCTAATCTCTATATTGAACTACGGAAATTTTTATGTATTATGATTTTTTTCTGGATATTCATATAATTATTCTACTTGGATTCATGAGAAAAATGGATTGACCAAAAGAATCCTTGCTATTATAATTTCTAATATAAATAATATATTTATGAGGCACATTATGTCAGAAGCCCTTTTTCATCCATTGTGACTTTTAATCGCTACAACGCTCACAACTTTAATCGTAAATTATTATGCATTTAAGAATAGTCGATTACAATGGGAAAAAATTTTTGAAGAAAAAGATTAGAATTTCAGAATCAACAATTATCTTCTGATAAGACTATGATTATTAAAAGCTTTCCAAGAATTTGCCACTACTAGCGGCAAGACTATTTCTTTTTATAGACGCTAGAAAAGATGATACCCTATAGCAATGGAGATTATTTCGAATTTGACATTGCATTTTATAATGCTTATTTAATTTTAAATAATAATGAAGACAGAGATAAATTTCTTTAAAAATTTAGAAATGCTTTGAGATATAAAGCTGGTTTTTAAACATCCAGACGGTCTTACATACGATGAAGAAATCGAAGAAATAGTCACTGAGGAACAATATCTCACATATATTTATGAACCAAACCATTTATTTTATATGCACAATGAATGTTTAGAAATATCTAGTAATTATATTAACAGTGTTTTTAAATATATCTTCTTCAAATTAGGACTCGATTTAATATATTAAAGCAATACTTTTATAGTACAAAAATTAATCTTCAACTATAATAAGGAAAATACTTTCTAGTTTTTGTACTAGAAAAGTTTTTATTATATATAATCTCATAAATATTTTTCTTCTAAAACTAACTCAAATATTATAAATAATTTTTATTTCCCCATATTTCCTCTGCAAGAGAGTCGTGCATCTTTACAATCCAACAATCTGGTTTCTTTATATTTGAATCTTTTTCTGGTTGCTCAATCATTATCTTATTTGTATAGTTTTTCTATATTGTTGATTTCGCGCGAACAGTATACACAGGGCTGATTAGTTACAATGATTTGCATATCATTATTAATTTTTCTTTTTGTCGTCTTATTTCTGCAAACAATTTTCTTTCACAGCATGTAAACATTCTATTTTTCTTTATATTGTTGCTCATGAGCTACAAACTGCCCGTATGTTATATACTCTGTTTCATCTTCTAGAAAAATATCTGACTCATTAGTGATAAAAACACTTTTATATTCAGGAGAATGAAATTCTGTAAAAATATTATGAATTAATTTATAATCGTCTCCATCCAAAACCATTAATCGAATAATATTTTTCACCATTCACAACCGCTTCAGCGTAGCAATTTAATTTATTTTTGTCTTCCTGATAACGACTCTAACTCTTTTATGATTTTATTATTTATAATTTTTTTCAAACCACGTAGTTATTTTTCTTTTTCTTTATATATATATTTAATAATTTGTTCTTGTTCAAATTCTAAAGAAACAAAATTTCTAAACTCCTCCAATAAGACGTACAAATCATCTTCCATTATTTCTAGGAATGAATCTAATCTTTTTATATCTATATCACTTTCCTTATTAAGCAACAAACGCATTATAATATACAATAAAAATTATCTTGTCTAATCCGTCTGGAATATATCGCCACATAGCAATTATTTTTCCTAAAGAAGCAGTCACACCATACTGTATGCGAAAAATCAGGACCAATCCATATTCGAATTTCATCCTCTAATTTAACACGTACCAACACAGCCCCTTTTTATGTTTAATTCCATATAAAGTATTCAGATTATTTTTCAACTCTGTAAAGAACCATTTAATAAATAGCAATCCATGATAGTATCTTTTATCGCTTTTTCTTAATTTTTTTGAATTCGGCAAATATGATTCTTCTATTTTTAGTGGAATAACTATTTTTATAGATATCACGGACACAATAAAATTCATATAAATAATCAATAAAACTTAAACCATTATCATATTCTTTTGAAGAATTGATTCTGATTTATAGCTACTTTATTTTTCCTCATACGTCAAGTCGAAACAAAAATGCTCCAAATATTTAAACGATTTTTCTACTCATAATCTACTCCTATATAATTAGTAATAAAAATTTTACTTTCTCTTTTTATTATAATTTTAAAATCAAATCCAAATAAATCCGCCAGTTCAATTAGAGATAACACTGTTGGATTATGTTGCCCTTTTTCCATTCGACAATATTGTGACTCTAACATTCCTAGCTCAGCAGCCATCTCTTTCTGAGACATACCTAATTCTAACCTCATCTTGATAATTCTTAGAGATACCTTTTGAAGATGATATTCTTCAAGCAGATCTTGCTTAAATTCAGGGCATCGGGATTTCAATACATTTAACCTTTTTGTTAGGGTAGGTCATCTTCAGTTCCCCTCTTCTGTTTCACGGCTGATTGGAATCCTTAAACATCTTTTTCCCTTGTTTCCCTCGTTCCCATTTTTCACGTACTTCTGGAGAAAGTCCTTCTTCTTGTAATATCATTAATACCGCAAAAACTTTGACTTGTTCCTCGTACGTTAAGCCTTCTACTTCGTCAATCATCTTCTTTGTTACTCGGTATTTTGCCATAAAATTCCCTCCCCATTGTGCAGATTCCCAAAATTCACTTATAAGTGAATTTCGGGCAGTTAATGTCTCCTTTATTTTTCAAAAACATTTTCCCCAAAATCCTTATTATTAAGCCCTCAAAAACGTACTCTTATACCTGATTAAGTTCTTCTGCCCCTCCTTAGCAAGACATTTTTATAAAACCGTTTTTCATTTAATTATAACCTGCTGAAACCCTTGTTGCAATAGGGCTTTTTGCAAAAGAAATTTTTTTGATATTTTTTCAAAAACTATTAATCCATCATTCTCATAAATTCCTTAATTCACATTGTAAAACGCTTATCAGTCTGTTATTCTAAATGAAAAAGGAGGGATATTAATGGAAAATAGAATAAAACTAGATTTAACTCCACAATTAGAGAAAAATATACGGTAAGCAAGTTGTTAAAATAATAAAAAGAAAGGAAGAGAAATTATAAGGATCCTATTCTTGGTTTTTGAAGAATTAGAGCTTCTCCTCAATAAATTCTTACATAGAAATACAGATAAATTTCTATAAAAATCATAAACAATTTACTAGATTCTTACTAATAACTTTAGAATTATTCGCCAATAAAGATTATCAAAAATACTACAAATTCTTTTATTGATTTATTAGAACATCATATATGGGAAAATCGAGCACATCGTTTCACAAAAAGGATGTTAAATCTTTAACTGACAAAGTAAATCTTCATATTATTGGTAATTTAACTTTAATTACAAAAACAAGTTAACTCAGACGTAGATTATAGTATGGGAACATATCTTAATAAGAAAGATTATTTTTCAAATAACAAAAATTATTGATTATATATCAATACTTTCTTTGAAGATAATGCTAGTTTTAGCGATTCAGAAATAGAAGCTCGAACAAATAAACTGCTCAATGAGTTTAATAATATATTTTACAAAAATGGTGACTGTACGCAAAAGAACGACTTTTCTATTAGCAACTTTTATAAGCAAATTGAAGCTAAAAGAATACTAATCGTACTTTATTTGAATATGAACCCCCAGAGCTTTTACTCTGAGGGGTTCATACTATAAATCCTTCTTCAGCTTTTTCTATCGATCGGAATCCTGTCGCTGTAGGATCCTTAGCAATCTTTCTTCCTTCTTCAATTGCTGCAATAGTTTCTTTATTATACTTTTTCCAGTTTTTGAGAGGAAGGGTTCCTTGCTCATTGATATCTTTATCACTTCGATTATTTATATTTGATTTAGTCATCCTTATCACCTCTCTAAGTGTGGCTCCTACAGTTGTGTAGTCATCCAAAGTCTCTGCTCTTACTTCATCCCATTATAAATCTCATCCGCAATCTCAAAACCAATTTGTGCTTGCTGCTCTGCCGTCAAGGCGTGGCCTGTGTCCTCCAATGTGGTAAGGCGTGCGTCTTTGAGGCGCTTCATTGCTTTTTGTGAGGCCGTAAGTGGCACGATATTGTCGTCTTTGCCGTGATATATATGCACGGGGATTGCAAGCTTGTCTAGGTTTGCGTAGGCGTCCATGTTGTAGATGTCCGTGATGTAAATCTTCCCGATTTTCGTTCCGAGTAAGTTAAAGGTCTCGGGTACTTCGTCTAGTTTCGGGAAACTACTTCTAATATCGTCCGGCAGTGAAAATGCAGGATAGAACAAGAAGAGGCCTGCGATATTGGTGAGTTCTTCTGCGGTCAGTGCTGTGACGAGTCCACCTTGGCTACTTCCCATCAGATAAATTTTCTGTGGATCGGTATATTCCATGCCGCTTGCAATACGAATCGCGTCCTTCAAGTTTTGCACTTCGGTGAGAACAGACATTTCAGTCGTTAGTCCTTCACTCATCGGAGAAGACGATGACGACCCTCCTGCAAACTCCAAGCTGAAGACTGCAATGCCGGCTTTGGCCAATGCCTTCTGCACTTCTTCCTCGTGTTCGACGTTGGCGCCGAGTCCGTGGCTAAAAATCACGAGTGGCACCCGTCCGCTCGCGTCTGGCACAAAGGCACGCGCGTAGAGATTCTTGCCATTACTTTCGAAGTCATATTCTTTTACGGTATACGTGCCGTCTGTCTTCACTTCGACATGAGGCGCTTGTGTCGTTTGTGGCGTCTGCGCAGTCGCATTCGTCGTGTTCGTACCGTTCGTAGTCGTCGTTCCACACGCTGCGAGTAGCATCGCCACGCCAATTCCCATTAATGCTTTTTTCATTCATTTCCAACTTTCATTTTTGGTCGGGGCCTTTGCCCTTTTAAGTAGTCTACCCGCTAAGCCTTGGAACCTCAACTTTTTTGCATAAAAAAGACTGCAAGACGTGCCCTGCAGTCAGTTCATGTTACACTAAAAATTCTAATAATTCCGCGTAGCTTCTCACTTCCACGGTTGGCTTGATGGTGGTTCTGTTTTCTTTTGCCGCGAGATTCATCCAAATCGTGTCGATACCAGCGTTGATACCGCCTTGGATATCGGCTGTCAGCGAGTCGCCAATGATCACGGCTTTGTCCTTGTCGTAGTCTGGAATCGCACTAGCTACTCGTTCAAAGAAGACTTCACTCGGCTTTTGTGCGCCGACTTCTTCCGAGATGAACACTTTTTTGAAGTATTTCGCAATCTGTGAGTTCGATAAGCGCCCTTTTTGAATCGTCGTGATGCCGTTTGTGGCAGCGTATAAGTCATATCCTGCGTCCCGTAACGCTTGAAGCAACTCCTCTGCCCCTTCGTACGTTTGGCCTTGCGTTCCGAGGATAGCTTCGTAATCTGCCGCGAGTTCCTTCCCGTCTTTTTCAAAACCGAAGTGGTCGAACAACTTGGCAAAGCGCGTTTCGACGAGTTCCTCACGCGTGATTTCGTCCTTTTCCAACGAACGCCACATGGCACGATTCATCGGCACGTAGACGTCGATATACGCCTCGACATCCTCCACGCCTTGCTGTTCCAAGAGTTTTGTCAGCGCGTAATTCTCCGCCGAATGGAAGTCCCAGAGCGTTGAATCCAGGTCGAATAGTAATGTTTTGTAAATCATGTTCCTAACCTCTTTACATTGTTACCTTATTTTTGTTCAAATTGATATTCCGTTTGCAATGATTTTAGAAAGCCTTTCCAGCCCCTTTTACAAGGGTGCGATTTGTCTCGAGTGGTTTCTTTTTCCAAAGAGTAACCTCTTCCTTTGCCCGTTCCACTAAAGCATTGAATTCCTTCTTGAAGAGTGACGTCTCCAGAAAAAGACGACTCCTAGAACGATAAAAGGAACACTCCACGTCCAGAAATGGAGCTCGTGACGGTCACCACGAATTCGAACGTTTCCCAAACGCCAACCTCAAAAATAGTTGCAAATGCACTCCTATAATCGAAAAAGCGTGCGCATTTTGTAAATAGACACCGGTGAAACAAAGAGCGAATAGTGGCAATAGTAACCGCGCTATTTGATGATTTTTCGGTAAAGGTGCTGCATCTTCTCTTTCTGAAGTCACCTTTTTCCAATAATTCTCGGAGTCGGTTGACTGTTTCTTGTGTGACTTTCTTCATTCTTACTCCCTCTGTTTTCAAATCCCTTTTATTTTATAACCCGTAAGTTTTGTATTTTTAACGAGCAACTTCGCGCGTTTGACGTAGTCGTTCTCATTTCCATGAAGGGCCTCCAGTGCTTCTTGGGCAACCGGCAAGAGTGCGCGGATGTCTTTTTGAATGAAGAGCTGGTTACGTGCGTCTAACGCCTTTGCAAAAAACAGCCCGAACATCCACACAATTACGAGCGGAAAGAACACGAGCATTTCTTCGTTACTGAGGGTAATCATAAAGTTCTCTGATTTCCCACCGTTGACATAGAAAATAAATGCCACGAGTCCAATCGTCAAGAGCACTGAGAATGCCCACGAGGACGTAAAAATACTTCATGAGGTGCTGCACTCCCGGACTTTCATACGGCAGCTCGATGTCTAGACCGCTTTCTCCGACAAGGCGTTCGGTCAATGCGCGAAACTCTTGTGCTTCATTTTTTCTGTATCGAATTCTTTGTAAATCCATGGTTTTCTCTCCTTAATGATAGATATGCATTTAGAGGCCGTAGCGTCTATATTTCCTCACTAATGTTTCCGCACGCTTGATGTCTACGGCTAAGTCTTTCCGATTTTGCTCATGTAAAACAATCGTTGCTTCGTCAACAATATCCAACAGATCTCCCATTTCTGCCCAACGTTTATCTTGTTCACGACGGTATAATAGGGCTACAAAAAGGACACCCACCAGCCAAAAGATGAGCCCCACCAAACATGCGAAAAACATAATACCAAGGATGAGAAGCGGATCGTCAACATTTCTTCCAATAACAAACCACAAATACCCCAATCCACCAAGCATCAAAGCCATGAAAATTCCTAATATCCAGATTAGCACTTTCAACAATGGAGAACGTTTCGTCACAAAGGGAAATTCTGCTTCAATCCCACTTTCGTCCACTAAGCGTTCTGCGACTGCTCGAAAGTCTTGTACCTCTTTTTCTTTTAATACTATTCTTCTGGGTGCCACAAAAATATACATATTCTTCACTCCTTAAAAACGATAATTTCGTTGTAAGTCGTCGACGTAATTTTCTAAATTGATGACTTCTTGTGAAACCACACCATTGCCTTCTTCATATTGGCGCGCGATTTCATCTTTCGCGTGTTCGAGTAAGAAGAGTGTTTCTTTTACAAGGGAACGACGCGCTAGCCAGAGAATGAGGATGAAAAATCGCAATCAATGCCACCCATAAAATCGGCATCCACCAGTACGGTAACATCCGGTCCATGACTGGTGAGGATTTTCTTGAAAAGAGCATATAGATTGAGCCAAGGATGGCCGCCAGGAATCCTGTCGTCATAATCGTATAGAGCGTGATGATTCCAAAGAAGAGCATGCAAAAGAGTCGAACCTGACGATTATCTCTTGGCAGGACGCGCGGTTGTTTGCTTCTACGGTTTACAATGCGAATGAGTTCACGCAATCTTGTCGTTTGAGACTGCCAAATCGTTTTTATAGTTCATAATGTCCTCCCTAATAGTACTTATGTGCTTGTTTTAAAAACTTCTGTAACGCTGCTACTTCATCTGGTGCGGCTGTGGTTTGACTCCATGTTTCTACTTCGCGGTCTGCCAGTGCTAGCAGTTCTTTCCATTCTTTAAACGTTTCTCTGCGGTGCCAAGCTAAGACTGCAACGAAGGCGGCAATCACTAAGCCCCACAAGAGAGCAAGCGGCCAAATAAAGGCAAGATAGCCAATCGAGACCCTTACTTGCAACGTCACGAGACTAATGATGAACAATTGTAAATAACCAAAGAATCCTAATATTTGCCCAAAGACAATCCCTGCAATTGCGACCGCAATCAGGACATAGATGCGTAGCCAATAAGAGCTTTTTGGAAGCTGTTTTCCTTGTCCGTTTATCTTCAAGACGGGCTTCAATATCCTTCTTAAGGCGCGAACTCTTGAAGATTCGACACTTGTTTGACGTTTCTTCACTTCGTGTTCTTTGCTCACTTTCTCCATCGCAGAGCCGACACTTGTAGCAGCAGCTTGTACGGTTTCCTGCACCTTCGAAGGTTTGCCCAGCGTTGCATGTTCCTGTAAATACGCCTCTAGCGCTTCAACGGCTTCGCGGCTAGCTTCTTTTTGGAGAGGCTTTCCACGTTGCCACTTCTTCTTTTCCACGAGCCACCAACTGTTTCCATTCCCAGTGAACAGATCTATGGCAGCAGTAGAGAATGACCGCTAAGATGGCGAACAGGATGGCAAAGTGAAGCACCAGGCCAAAGAAGACCTTGCTTACATCTGAGAGAGCCTCTGAATCCCCCGTCGAAAATACCAATTCGAGCCCTTGAAAGAAATCCGATTCGACTAAAAGCGCGCGTCCTAACAGCGCCACTGCGAACACCACTGCAGCGACACTAAGGATTGTTATCATCATGCGTAGCGGTAAAAAGCTCATCGGTAGTGTGCCTTCTTCCCATTTTGCTCGACCACTGCTCCAATCAACTGGCGCAGTTGTCTTACATTGCGTTCCTTCACTTTCTGTTTCTTTTTCATTGTCATTCCTCCTGACGTTCAAAAGGTCGTATCTTCTATCACCCAAATGATTCTTTTTAAACCGTCATTCCGTATGATTTCGTTAATCATCTTGATGCGCTTTTTTTCCTCAACCTTGGAAGAACTCTCCTCAGTCATCGTTGTATGTTCGCATAAATACGCCTCTAGTACTTCAACAGCTTCGCGGCTGGCTTCTCTTGGTGCAGCTTTCCATGTCGCCACGTCTTTATTCCCTCGAACAACCAGCTTGTTCCATTCCCAGTAAACGGATTTGTAGCAGCAATAGAGAACAAAGGCTATAAAGGCAAACATGATAACCCAATCGAGCATCATATTGCTGAAGAGGCGATCTTGATACCCTTTCCCCTGGCTGCTGCATCGTAAGCTCTGTAAAAGAATATTGTAGATATTGTGACAATAAACGTAGCCACAACTCCGTATGCTAACCCCGCGAGACTAATGGCCATTATAATACCGCGCCACGGTAAAAAGCTAAACGGTAATTTAGCGTCTTCGCCATTTTTATCGGCGACTTCTTGAATTAATCTACGCAATCGCTGTACATCCTGTTTCTTAATTTTCTGTTTCAATTCCATTCCCATTTCTCCTGTCGTTAAAAGGGTTGTTAAAGGTCGTAGTCTATTCGTAACTCCTCTAAATGATATTTTAATGCCTTTACAGCATGCGGGATATCCGCAGATGGAGTTTGTTCCCATTTCGCGAGCTCTTCATCCGCTCTTGCAACGACTTCTCTCACGTCTTGTTTTTGAAGGTGAAGTTGCAAGAAATATAAAAAGAGCATCATTATTGGAAGAAATACGATAATGTAAGGTTCATATCTAACATATTCCAGCGCATACTTCACAGCATATTGATTTCCCTCATACCAACGTTGCAGGAAATTAAAAATCCCGCCTACTTTATAATTTAACCCCCATAGATTATAGATTTCGATAAGCATTAAAATGGTAAAGAGTACCTTTTGGAATATATCTAGTTCCTCGTACTCGAATCTGTTGATTTTTCTTGTCCGATAGGCCTAAGACTTCATTGACCAATTGTTGTAGTCGATGTATTCTTTCCTCTTCAAATCTTCTTTTTCATCTTTTATTCCCCAATTTTATTTACTAAATCTCTTATTGATTGCTTCTGTTTCTAACTTCAACTCTTCCATGTAGTACTGCAATCTTTCAGCATCTTCAGGCATTGGAACTTGTTTGTATACAGAAAGCTCTTCTTCGGCGAGTTCAGTTAACATCCCGAACTCTTGATAATAGGACTCTACCCTGAAATAATGTACCAAATAAATGGTCCCTATAAAGAGAAGCAGTACCCATTCCTAGTAAAAATCCCAAAAAGTAGAAACGGTGGGAAAAATAAGGCCCATTAGAATAAAAAGCCCCACTAGAATCAAGCAGATCTGGATTCGCAAAGTAGCGAACCCTACTATGATAAGCTCTAGTATAAGCATCGAGGCCTCTGGCGATTTTCCCATCATCTGGGAGCTCATTCTCACTATCATTTTCAACCATCACTTGTTTAAGCAATTCCCGCATCCGCGTTAATCGTCTTTGTCTAATCGCTTTTCTAAATAATTTCATTTCGTGTCTCCCTAAAACCCGAATCTCTTCTTATAATCCTCAATTAGAAACTCCGCGTCTTCGATATCCTCTTCTAAGTCGTCACGTCCTGCTGCTTTCAGCGCTGCAATCGCACGTTCCGCTAGTGGTATCAGTTCGCCAAGTTTACGTGTCAGTACTTTTTTTAGACCAGATTCGGTACAGAAGAAAAAGAATCCTAAAAACAAGTACAAAGAAACAAATGGTAAGAGTAGAGAAAATCACACTACCTTCCCCAGCGACCTTGTTTACCATAAACTCAAGTGGTCTCGATAAAATCCCCGTACGCATCACTATGAGGAATAAAAACATCCCCGCAATCATTTTCATGGTTGCCATTTTATCGACTAGTTCCGGTAATTCATCCACTCATTAGGTAGCTTGTCGCTCGGGGTCGGCGTTTCTTCGCGTGCCTGGGGTACCATTTCGCCGTCGCTTCCGGCGTCTTCACGATAAATATCTTCCTGCGTCACATTGTAGCGGGCTGTAAACATCCGCCATCGCATGCTTCTTTTGTGCCCTGCTAACGGTGCGGTGTACCGTCAGTCCTCCTTGTCTCATCCTCCTGTCCTTCGCTCAATTAACGTCATCATCATCTATTATAATCTTTTAAAACGTACCGCGTTTTGTAATCGCCATCAACTCCTGTAAGTCGTTTTCTCTGCGGTTGTTTCCACGCAACTCATCGCCCATTTAAAATCGGAAGGAGAAAGAAGCAGCAGCCATAGCGAAGAGCGGAAATTGATCAATCGGCGTTTGCGTCACGCGCGGCCAATCACTGAAGAAAGCCATAATATGAAATTAATCACAAATTGTTGGGCAGGCACACTTTGTCCTCTTCCAGGCACCCACTTCATCGGTCCCCGCCATCTTCCACGGGCGTCTTCGTTGCTTTCGGTATTCGCCTCTTTGAAATAAATTTCTAAACAAGTGATTGTTATAATAGTTCTTTATTCATATTATATTCTTATTCCATATTTGTTTCAACATTTGGCCCCTTCTGCAACAACCCTATTAACTCCAACCGTCCTTCCTTTTTGTAGTTCATTCCTTCCTCCAACCTCAAATTGCCTGCTCATCTGGCTCTGCCCCATCAAACACTTTTCGTGCTGTTGAAGCAAAAATAAATCTATTGATTCCGGCAGTTTCGTTGTTAAAAAAGCCCTCGGGGATATGGTGAGAATAGTAAGCCAAAGCAACCAATGCGAAATAGGCACAGAAGATTATTCTCCTGTGTCTTTGAAACTTAGTAGAGATTGAAGACCTGGCTCAATCAGGGTGCCTTACTATCATCACTATGAAATACAGAGGAGCCATTAAATCTTAACTTTCATTTCATTGATCAATAGATTTTTGACATAATTCTTCATTCAGTGGCGCGGAGGTCATTTCGTCACGTATTCAGTACGCTTCCCGACCACTTCCAGCCGCGAACGCGCTGGCCTCGCTGGCTTATGGGCAACAATACGCGCGTCGCTGCCCCGCTGTCATGTGCAGTATTTCAACTACAACCTCATTATCGCGACGTAATATGTCAGCGTCGCCCATCAGGCTTTTATGTGACCACTATACATCGCTCCTCTACCAGGCATCTTCCACCACGAAATCTTCGTACAGTCACGTAGTATCTTTCACTGGTCTTCTTGCGTCACATTTCCTGACAAGTACATGTGCAATTGTAACCATGCAGAAGAAACCGTCATACAATCTGCCATTCCTTCATGACATCCATCAATCATTTGTCAGTTATTGTAGTACCAATCAATTAAATACAGGATATTTAATCTTTCGTGATTGACCCATTGTTTGGTCGTTGGCTTTTCCTGCTTTTTATTGCATCGTTTATTATTCTTTTAAGTCTTGTAGTACTTCAGTTTGATTTCCACGTTTCGGCGTTTGCAGTTGTTCTTTTGTAATCACTTTGTTGGTTCTTGGCTTTGTTGGTGCATCGCCCGTAACATTCACGCATGTTCTCGTCTGTTGCGTTCTTCGACGCTTCTTGTGGTGATCTGGTACGTCAGGCGGTGTGCGGGTGCAGCCAGGCCGCCGTGAATGGTCTTGGCAGTGCATACCTTTGTTGCTGTTGCGTTGTTTGCCTTCTTCATGGCTGGTGCACCAGAACTGGTTCTTGGCGTCGTGTGTGCAGTTGCCGCGCCGGTACCGTCGTCCGCACTTCGCGATCGTTGGTTTCATTGACGCTCATATCTGGCGTTCGTTTGGTTCGCTGTTCTTTGAGACAGGATGGTTATGTGATGAGGGGTTCTGCGTTCAATATTCTTGGTTGCGTTTTCAGGGCTTCTTCGGCTGTGTAGTCCTTGCGATCAGTATCAGGTCATCTGGTCTCGCTGATCAGCGATCACCCGCGTCTTGATAATTCATCGCGGTTGGTCGTTT
>BNJU01003576.1_pt1 | contig 37246 bp, 30 predicted proteins | sample 8539281 | NCBI WGS metagenome assembly BNJU01 (sample SAMD00202456, study PRJDB9452) | human saliva metagenome | isolation source: human saliva | place: Japan
TGGAGCAGCCATATTAATGAACAGCAGCGAGCGACACCAGCACCAAAGATTGCGAGAATCAGAACCAAAGAATTTGTCAACTTGTAAGATATAACCAAAGAGTTTTGTCAAGAACGGTTCAATTCAATCCGATATAACCGTCCCCATATAATCAACCTAACGACCAGATGGCGCTGGTGACAACCTTTACAGCAGATACCACCACAATGATTTGCATCATCAGACTGATTGAGCCTGATGATATTCATACCGTTTGAACGACCAGCATTTCAAACGCCATCGGCGACCGTGGTGTCGTACCGGGTATCTTCAGCAGCATCTTGAGACTGGCCAGCATGAACCGGGCAGCCCGAGCGATGAACGACGATCTGCCGCCGCCTGAACGGTAACCAGACTTGAACCCTCCACCATGCACCTGTCAGAACACCACCAAACGTTCAACAACAGCACAGATGATCAGCCTGATGTTTGTCCGAGGTCAGCGGTGAGGCAGCTGGTGAGCCCACCAACGGCAGAATATCTCGACGGCCGCACAGCGCCCGCGATATGACGACGCAGCCAACCACGGTCTCAACAGACGGATGCAGCTGAACTGCCCAGCAGCAACGCATTTCACGAGCAAACACGGTCATACTCCGCACCGCTACCGCTGCCACATCGACCTGCCGAACAATCCCGCGCTGCACCATGAAGGTGTTCATGCCCCTTGCATCCAGAGCGAGTTTTATCGACCGACGACCGATGACTTGGTCTGCTGGACCTGCGGCTGCCGACCACTGATTTTGACACCCCAGCGGGCGACCAGTCCACATGACTTCACACCGCCTGACGGATAAGACGCGATAACCACCCGACGCGGCGGCGACGGCATGATCTGAGTCTCGACCAGCAGCGAAGCGACTGACCCTTAAACATCCACCTGCCTGACCGCACAGTGACAGATTTTAAAGAACACCATCATTCAGCCTGTTTGAACGGTTGATCAACAGACGATCTGGTCTCACATCAAGATGAATGAATTGTTGTATTGCTGCACGTTGCGATGTAAGTTCACATTCGCAAAATAAAATTGACGGTGCATCAGGCGCATACTAGCCCAACATACTATATCTGCGATTGCCGTTACCTCACGTTCAATCTGCAGACGCTGGTTTTCTCTGAATTGCCAGCATGGTTAGCGCATTGCAGTGATTCTCAACAGCAGTCGAGCGTTGCGTACCATCTACGACCGCATCCTGCCAACGCTTCGTCATTTATATTTGGGAACTTTTCTGGAAGTGAAAACGGTCATCGAAACGTACCTACAGGAAATACCTAGCATTTTAGCCACATCTTTTCGCTTGAGTTCCAGAGGAAAGCTTCTTCATCTGCGGTAGATTGTAAGACAGTAAATTTAATTTGGCTTAAACGCTTGACTAACCTTCATTTTGCCCTTTCGTGTTATAATTTATGTTGAATTTTTTATGGCGTGCCTGATTGCTGTCAGGTGCTTTTTTATTTTGCGAATGTAGATACATCCTGTGTTGCATAACATAACAGTTATTCATCTTGTTAGCGAAACCGTTCATCTGTTGTGATTAGTAAACGTTCTTTTAAGCTAGATAGTAGGTAGGACTTTTCAAATTCAAGAATTGTCGCCAGTTCTCTTTTGTCAAATGGTAAAATCCTCCCGTCCTCCTGTTTTCCCTGACATTTAAAAGTCAACCTTCTGCACCTTTCGGGCAACTCGACTAATCAGACTCGAATCAAATACTTGTTTCATGTCCTGCTGTCAAGGTTGGTTGTAAAATCGTCTTATCCTGGGCATCAAGTAGTGCATAAGAAACTTCTTCCATTGGGTTTGGTCGCCCTTCCCAAAATCATCCAAAATCATGCACTGACTCCTCTTCAGCAAGCCCCAACCATTCGGTCCGGCTCGTGCATCAGTTCGATTAAACCAATTTGACTTTTCTGAAACATGTAGTACGTTCATGAAGAGTACGCTCTAGGACTGTTATTCGCTTTAAAATCGATAACCATCTTTAAAGCAATAGCAATTACAAATGTGTCTTCTCGCCAGGTTTCAAGCAAATATGACTGTGTTTCCTTCCGTCTTGGAAGAGGTGCATTGCCATCTAAGAGCGAAGTCTTAGCCTTTATCCGTCTTATTTGAAACCGTGAAGGCTTTTGTAAACTTGCATCCGGCTGGTGTCATAGTATCGTCACGGTGCGGTACGTCGAAGGCCTACTGCTTAGGATTGATGAGGTGTAGGCTTCACCAACTTTCTTGCTTTTGTCTTCGCCATGTTCACGCTGATACTGGACAAACAATATGTGCCCTTCTGACCTCTGGCCTTGACTGGTTGTTTCTGATGTCTGCAGCGAAACAAGAGTGTTTGACAACTCCCTTCTCGTCTACATAGTGGAGAGGTTTAAGTCCTAAATTTTATTCACCCTCCTTCTAAACGGCAATGGATCACGTATTCTCAAATACAACCTGTCAGCCTCCTGTGTTGTTCTTCTTGTAGCCTCTGCTCAATTTCGACTAGTCTAGCCGTGATACATCTTCGGCTTCCAATCTCCAAGATGCCACTGAGATACTTCTGAAGCATGGCTTGCCATTAATGCACATCTTTGATAGCTACTGATGACCTCTTTGTTATGATTCTGTGTCGCCTAAGTCTTCAGATTTCAACGGTGCAGGTATCCAAACCTGAAAACCAATCGTGAACAATTACTAACCATTTTGTGGTAGCGTCCTAGCCTATATAAAGAGATATCACCAGCACCATCTGGTTCATTTAGGTTGCATATATATGTCATTATTACTGTGTTGGTTGATCTTCTGAAGATTTTTAAGTCTCTTTGAACTAAAACTTTAGTCTCCTTTACGTTTTCAAGTTCTTGAACTAAAATTCTTTAGTTCTGATTTTCTGAGATATATAAAATTCTGCCAATCAATCTCACTTTTTTCTTCTAAAAGCCATGTTCTATCAGCGGTTTTTTAATTTGATAACAATTGGCTTCCGCTTTTTTTATCCAATTTACCAATTTCTTCGTTAGTAGCCATGTCATACAACATCATCTGCACAAATACATCATTAGCAAATGTTGCTTGTTTTTCTGAGATAACGAAATGATCGGTCAAACACCATAAAACTATGACATTATGGATCTAAATCTGGTGTTAGTCAGTCTCTATCAATGATACTAATTTTAAAGATCTTCGTATATCCATGTCTATCTCTGTGAACATTGTTCATTCATACCTCCTAGACTATGATTTAATTCAGTACTTCTTTTGCCTAAAATAAAAACCTTTTCAACATTGTATAGTTTGAGTGCTTATCTAAAAGATCCATTGGAATTTGAACTATCATGCTCATACTTCAACAGTGTTTGTTGATGGATGTTGTTTATCGGCGACTTTCAGATAAGCTATAATTTGTCTTATTGCTCAATGTCATTTCTCGCACGTTCCCACCTCTTATTTAGTCGGTCTCTCAAATCTGCCATAATGTAGTCAGAAAGGAGGATGTTATGATTGATTACCAATTAGAAGCTTCTGATCGTCCTTGCAAAAGAATACGAAAGAGCAAGAAAAGAGGTTAAAAGTTTGTATACAGCGTGTTGCCCTGATACCTAGATTCAATTTCATCTTCAAGAGTTTGCAAGACAATATCCTGCATAGATTCGCCTGCTCAGTTCTGGGACTGAATAATCAATAGAATGACCTCATCCAAAGGGAAAGGATTTTCTACTGTTCATTGAAACTAAAAGAATGACTTACAATCTTGTCTTGCAGTTATTGATAAATTCCATCAGCTTAACTCCATGAGAAACATTCCATCGACGAATACAGCAGGGTGGTTTTTTCATGCCGAATAGTACATCGTGTCTAGAAGTCTTAAATCTGAAATTTGTTTCATTCTTTCATTTCCTACCTCTTATCTAAATTCATCCAAGTTGACTTCTAATGTATCAAAGGATTTTGCAAATATTCGCCAAGAGTATTTACCTTTCTGTCTTTAGGGTTGTAGTGAAAATGATTGACTCTAGAGATCTTAGATAATTGATTACTATCTAAATTTCTTTCCTGTACACGTTTTAATTGTTCACATTTTACACTCTCCAAACACTATATAATAATGTATTTTAATTACAACATGTGTTTTCTGTCATCTATGTTATAACTATCTCCTGACTAGGACCTCTCTCAATTAAGCTCAGCCAAAATTCAACAGAAAGGAGACTTTAATCATGGTAAAATCAGTATGCTGTCCCCAAAATGGTGGTTGGAATGTGTGCAAGTGCTGGTAACCAAGAGCAACCATCTATACTATCATAAAGAGTTGAAGCCATAAATATTGCTAGACAGACTTACGAAATCGTTGTCTCAACTAACTCATTCATGGCAAAGATGGAAATTCAAAGCCGGACATTTACGGTAAAGACCTATTTCTCCTAAAGGCTAGCCATAATTTGGTCTTAGCCTTTATTAATATATCCAGTAGAAGTTGGCATCATCCAGTGTACTCTACTATTTTTCGCTCCATCCTGTTTCAACAATTAATGTGCATAGAAGTTGGACATCTAAAATATTCATCAGATTTGGTCGGAACCAGATGGATATCGTCTTGGCCCCATTTTCATTTCCTTTCTTTTTTGCTCTATGAGTACAGTCAGTTGTGGAGTCGAACCTGCGCTGATCAGGGCTATATTCATTTTGTCCATCATTCGCGAATGCCGCATCAAAGGAATGCTTACTGATTTCGTCTTGAGGAAACCAGTATCAAGTATGTAACTCTCTTACAAATTGATCTTCCTCCTAACCTGTCCATCTGAAAGGGAACTGATGCGCAATCAGAATATCTGTTGACCATAGAGGAAATGTTCCTCGTATGTTTTGGAAGGTTTTCAACCACTGCTTTGAAGATGTTGATGGCTTTCTGCTTAATGTTCATGTTATTTCCTCTGTTTGTTTTTTTTTTGTTATTTCTTTAAGCTTGATTTAATTATACTACGATTTAAATCATGTCATTAGTTTTTTCGAATTTTCAAATTTTCGAATTTTTGATGTATAAAACTGAAAATAACGGTATTTATGGTAGTAAAGAAGATAGAGGAAAATGCAAGAGACGAGGGAAATTAACTCAAGATAAAGAGGATATGGTGTTCTTTCCGCACCCGAATCTCCACCGGACCTGATAGAAATTGTAAAATAAGCTGAGCTATCTCTGAGCGACAGGAATACTGCCTAGTTATACTGACAGGTATGTAAAAAGAACTTTCTGCTAACTCTGTAAATGTTCAAAAAATTTCAGATTTTTTTGAGTTCCTAAATCTGTTAGATCCTAGATTTATAACTATTAACCATGGTCGATGCCTTCTAATACTTCTCCATCCAAATCCATCTACGATGAAATCTAAACTCAAGGCAGCCAGTCCTGAATTATGCAATAGGCAACTGAACGAGTAGAGAACGAAGAAGAAACGAAGAAAAACGAAGTATCGGAGGCTGTTCAGCTCTACAGTTACGACTACTAAGGGACCACCCAGTTTCTGCAGGTAATATAAGCAGTATTTGAATGATGTAAGAGTAGAACAGATTGGTTGCAGATATCGATGCTGACTGTTATTCCGATTAAAGGTGACTCCATGAGCCAGACTATCACGATGGCGACCTGGCATTCATCCAGACAAGTGTTGACCTGATGACGGGTGTTATCGAGTGTTTAATCCACAACGGTGATGCTTATATCGCGAGCTTGGTTATTGATGAAGACCTGCTTACACAGCCCAAATCCTGGAAATATAAGATATGCCAATCACATTAGACACCGACTTCAACTATCGGCGAAGCCGGATTTGTAGGAGAAATAGTTATGAGTAACGAAAGCACTGATGGAAGACACATAACCTAGATTGCAAATGCCAGACGGAAGAGAGGGATTTAGAGAAATGATAAATATGGTATATCGAGTTTTCGGTAGACGATCCAAACGAACCTCCTATGACACAGAGGAAGGTGCTAACGGGCCTTAATCAACATCATCGAAAGAATAACCAACTGTTTCCAAAACAAACAATTGTGCTCCACGCCTGTGGTGTTTGGCGACTGAGAGCGTGAGGATATTCCTGGATAGCAAAAGGCATTAAAAAGTCTCTTTACTATACCCATTTTAATAAGAAATGAGGAAAAATCAAATGGCATCATACAGTATAGAGAATGAAGTGGAAATATCGCATTCTTATAAATCCTACGACGGAAAATACAAAAAGGCTTGAGAAAGGTGGTTTCAACAAAAAGCTAAAAACAGATAGTCACCGCTGAAAAGAGAGAAAGAACTACTCCTCCTTCCTATGTTTCAGATGATACTACTTTTCGAATACTTTAAACAGTGGTTCACTTGTCTATAAGAGAAACTTATTATTTTCTCCCTGATAATTTGTACAAGTTTATCAAGTACTAGTCGTACATTGAAAATTATTTCAGGAGCGAAAATTTAAAAATATAATGAGTTCAATTTATCAGTGTTTTAAATATATTTAAGGAAATGCACTCTCAAGCAACAGTTGAAAGATTGAAATATCCATATTTGTAACAATGCGAAATATAAAAAAATTTCATTGAGAAATTATCCAAGGATTTCATAAATCCCTACAAAGCAGTTTCTCAAAAATAGTTAGTATATAGAAAGAAACCAAGTTTCTTGAAGTTAAGAGTACAAGAAAGTTAGGCTGCTCAAAGGTAAAATGGATGTCTAATCTTATGTAATCTCCATCTGACTGCAAAGTTAATGGTAAATGCGTTTTTCCGAGTGTGACTTATTTGGGAGGTAGATTATATAATAAGGTTCCTAGTAGAGCACCTGAATTATAAGACTAATCTTGATTTATGTAAGTATTAAAACAAAAGCAGTATCAGAAAGATACCACTTGATGACCTAACCTTTGGAATTATTAAAAAGTACAGATAAGATTGACATTGGAAAATAAAGATAATCGTATTTTCAATATATCAAACAATGCATTGGTTATTAAGACCTTAAGATATATCGTTGGAAGAAATGTCCATGCTCACTCGCTTAGACACATATACGCTTCTTTCTTTACTCCTCAAAACACGTTGAACTACTTTCATTCATCTCAAAATCCTTGGCCATGAGAATATGAACACTACTATTGAAGTATATGGTCACCAATTAAAAGAACTAGAGGACGGTACAACTCAGGGCTAAGAGATATTCTCAAATTTAGGGCGAATTTGGGGCGAAACACCAAACACCCAGTGAAATCAATAGTCATATGCCCCTGCAGGAATCGAACTGCAACTACTCCTTGGGAGGGGAGTATCCATTGAACTAAGGAGCTTTAGAGAAAAACTCTGCCGAATGAGCAGAGCTGGTCGAATTAACGACGGATTTCTTTGATACGAGCTGCTTTACCTGAAGAGCACGCTAAGTAGTACAATTTCGCACGACGTACTTTACCGTAACGAACAACTCGATCTTTTTCAACACGTGGAGTGTGAATTGGGAAAGATACGTTCAACACCTACACCGTTAGAGATTTTACGAACGTGTAGTTTTCTGAGTATTTCCAGCACTTTTACGTGCAACAACAACACCTTCAAAATCTGGATACGTTCACGGTTACCCTGACAACTTTCGCGTACATGAACAGTGTCACCAGGACGGAATGATGGGATATCGGTACAGAAGTTGACCTTCAGTCAAGCTTTTGATTAATGGATTCATTTTATTCTCCTATCTTTGTCAATCTTGAGGAAACTTCCTCAGCGGATAAACTGTATGTGTGTGTCCATTACACACAAGAACAGTTTATCATTCACAGTAAAAGAAATTTATAGAGTGTTTCCCTAAAAATCGCTGCTAAAACCACCTAGGTAAGTAAAGTGAAAATAGCTGAAAATACTCTCTTGTCACTCAACAGTCTTTTGGGTTCATCATTCAAGGTTGAAAAGGTGTTAGACCTCCACAAAAACCGGTTGCTAGAATAGCATAGAGCTCCTTATCTTCTACACGATTGTAAAATAAATCAATTAAAAACTAACCAAAGATTTATGAAGTGTTCCTAATGGTATAAACCTCTCTGATTGAGACTAGACAGGAAATAACGGACAAGTGCCCGACACCACAAGCAAGTGCTAGATAAATGATTACCATTTCCTTCCTCCCTAGACAATAAGCTCAATAAAAGCCTCCACCAATGCTCAGAACTAGATAGATTACCAGACTTGATAAGAACCTGTATCCAGCAAATTTGCAGCATCTAATATGAGACTAGAAGGTTTGTCAAACCTGCAAAAGACCTGTACCCAGTGCTAAATCAGCCTCATCTGGTCCCCTTATGATCAGATAACCCTTAACAAGATAAACCAAGCAGAAAAATACCTAGATAGTTGACTAAAGAGAGATTGCTAAGGGAAGCTCTGACTGTGGTAAACCATGTAGAAATCTAGATGGCACAAGTCCTCCCAGCATGGCAGCTAGAAAATTCTAGTGGATAGAAAATTGTTCTTTTTCATGAAAGAGTTTCTGCTCTGAGTGGTCTCTAGACCGCTTTAAATATCGTTTAGAAAAGTCTGCGATAATTGCTACTTCATTTCGTATTTTTATCCTGACACGATTTCTGACTTTTTCAAAAGATAGCTCTCTTCTCTTTGGAATCTAATATTTGTTTTCCTGTAGACTTTTTATAGGCAATCTACGCCTCAACTAGATGCATTCTTTCTTCTAAAAAGTTGGACGATCTGGTCATCGATTTTATCGATTTCTTTGTCGAATAATATCTAAAGTCCATAGGGCCTCCCTTTTTATTTGAACTATTGTGCCCAAAAAGCACTACTAGGCTAGTATGCTCCCAATTGTTTAATAGAAAACTGCTACTGACATTCAATCATGTGCACATTATATTATCCCACTTTAGGCAGCTAACTCTTCTGCGGAATTGCCCAAGTTCAATATCTTCTTCTTCCGCAGAAAGATTGACTTTGACGGATTCTGAACCTTTCTCTAGCTCCTAGTAGAAGCAAATACATGATCAAAATCATCAACAGCTTTACAAAACTCGTCGTAGAAAGTATCACCGGATCCAGACAACCCATAGATTTTACTGCTCAAGTTGATCTGCTAGATCTTTCATAGAAGTCCATCATCTCATCATGGTAATTCTCATCACTGTAGGTATAGGTTGCTACAACTGCGATGTCTGCTTCTAGGAAAGTCTAGGAAGTCAACGGTTGTACACTCATCGACATGACATCCGTCTCAAGTCACGCTGATTTATCTGCCACAATATCGGCGATATCTTCTGTATTACCGGTCATACTGGCAAATACAATTTTGCTAATGCCATAGGTCCTCCTCAATTTATCTTTCCATTATATCACATCTTTTTCATTTTAAAAATAAAAACCTTATGCTACAAATGATATGAGAAAGAATTGAGGGTATTTATGGAGATTTGCCACCAAATTTTAGAAAAATTAAAGAATACGATACCATTATCATTCCACCGCCATATGAAACCAGACCTGATGCCTTGGGAAGCAGGGTCAGACTGAAGAAGCTCCTCTTGAACACTCCGTTTCAGAAAATATCAAGGTAGTTGGTTATGATGAACCAACTCAACTATGTGCTGGCAAAGATGGATCAGTTGCAGATGGTCACTACGCGGGTGCTCTTGCAATTATCTCAGCGATACAGCCAGCCACGGCTCGTATTGATGACAAGCGTTACCAACAAGCTGAAACTGTTATCAAGATTGACTACCATCCAAATGACGAAGTTTATATGACTCTGGTCTGGGTAGATACCAACTCTAGTAGCGCTAGTGAGATGAGTTGCCCTCTTTGCAGAAGAAACAAAAGCTTGAGCTTTCGGATTATGCTGCTAAAACTATTGTGCGGGTATTATTGGTGATACTGGTCCGCTTCTCTATCCTTCTACTTTCGTGTAGCGTACTCTTCGGATCGCAAGCTATCTACGCAGAACATAACTTTTGACTATGCTGAATTAATCGTAAAGATGATACTATGAGCTTTTAAAATTGCTAAACTCTCGCGGGTTATGTCTATGATCACCTAGAAGTTGATGAAAATGGTGTCGCACGTGTCTTGCTCACTCAAGAAATTCTAAAAGAAACATATCAAGTAAATCAGATGCGGAAACAGCAGCCATTGTTGGAGCTCCAGGCCGTATCGATACTGTTAACCTTTGGGGAATCTTTGGTCGAGCAAGCAGATGGTCACTACGCGTACGTCTTCGCAGTAAATTCGTTCCAATCAATGGTGTTGCAAAAAGAACATGATGGTGGAGGTCACTCGTTGCAAGTGGTGCTAAATCTATAGTCTAGAGAGAAAATGAAGTCATCTACCATTAAAAACTTACTGAAAAATAGATAAAAGCTTCCAAACTTATCTGAGAATCTGATAGATCTAGTATGGTAACAATCTATGGCTCGCAAAAGAGACCATGGCAGAAAGGAAATACTGCAAAAATGAGATATCCATCCAGAATATCGCCCAGTTGTCTTCGTGGACATAACTACTGGTTACAAATTCTTAGCGGTTCAACCAAAACGCTCTAACGAAACTGTTGAGTTCGAAGGCGAAACTTACCCATTGATCCGTGTGGAAAATTTCATCAGACTCACACCCATTCTACACTGGACGTCAAAAGTTCCACTCAGCAGATGGACGTGGATCGCTTCAACATACGGTCTCAATAATCATAAAAAGAACAGTTCCGACTGTTCTGTTTCCTTCAAAATTAGAGTCAACCACTAATGCCATGTACCACTGCAAGTGACCATCAGCATACCATTTTCAGCACCTAAAGTTTTATAGTCCATTTTATACCTATACAGCATTTGCTCCACGTTCACTTACGCTCCATCATTTCTGCCAGAGCTTCTCTCTTGCTTGAGTCAACCCACCTTCATAACCATCTAGCCTGTCCTCCAAAAACATTACGGAAGCCAGCAGCCATATCTTTTCGAACATATTAACGCCAGCAACCACTTCACCAAAGACAGATTCCTTTGTAGGCTAGGATTTTTCTTGTCCTTCAATTCCCTGTAGTTGAAATAATCATCTTCCTTTTCCTCCTAACTTCTTTTTGATATAATTGAAACCCTTTCACTAACTCTGTCAAGAAATTCTATAAGTGGCTAGTGGTTGAGAAACTCTGCTCACCAAGCTTGTTTGACATCCATTTAGTGCCAATTGTATGGATGAGGGTCTGAATCCCGTCAATCTAGATTGAGATATCTTTCTCAGTTTTCATCAATCTTTACCAATGTATAACATTTGGAATTCATGATCATAGCATAAATAGCTGTCTCTCTCGCTTCTATGCTAACACACAGCCTGCCGACAAGCTTCGAAAGCTTGATACAATGGGCTCTAAAATTCATTATTTAACAGCGTCTTTAAGAGCTTTACCAGCTTTGAATGCTGGAACTTTTGAAGCTGCGATAGTGATTTCTTTTACCAGTTTGTGGGTTGTGACCTTTTACGTGCTGCATGCTCACGAACTTCGAAATACCAAAAACCGATCAATTGAACTTTTCACCAGCTGCAAGTAATCAGCTACTGCTGAAAATACAGCATCAACTGCTGTCTATTGAGTCTTTTCTATCAATTCTAGCTCTACACTTTAGCGATCAAATCTGTTTGTTTGCCATGTTAATAATTCCTCCAAATAATTTCTAATTAACAATTACAATCATATCCAAAACTCTTATAGGGTCAAGTCAAAAACGCTATTTCTTGCGATTTTCTATTTTTAGAATCATATCTTATCAAAATAGCCCCAAGCATTTTCACCTGTGTGGAGTTTGAATATCTGAACCTGTTTCTAAGATAGAAATTGGTTTTTCAACATAGGCTTGTAGGACTTCTTTTCATCTCTTTAGCCCTAGTCATTAGTGCCTGAATAAGAAATTCCAATTTCTGCAACAGAACGTTCTGATAATCTTTGCAAAACTAGCTCATCCAACTACTTTTTTAAAGGTCTTGGAACCACGTCCTTTCACGATTGGTTGCAAACCGTCATCCTTCATCTGCATGACTACTCGGATATTTAATAGAGAGCTTAAAGACCTGAAATACGCCACACGACCACCTTTTGGCCAAGATTTTTCCAAAAGGTAGACACACCAATGAAGAGCTCTGTATTTTCTTCACTTCTTCTACATGCCCAGATTGTTTCTAAATCTTTCCCTTCGTGAGTTAATTTGGTGGCCTAACAACTTGAACTTGAGAGCTGGTCTGTAAAGAACCATTACTACAGTTACTTTCGCAGTCGATAGGCTGGCTCCCTGACGAGCTGCTTCCACAGTGCCAGATAGGCATGCGACATATGAATCCCAAAATCTCGACTACCATCCTTACTCAACTCTTCAAAATCTCAGCAAAAAGTCCCACTGAGGTTGACTCTGTTTTAGGAAGATTTTACCTCTTACATCAAGCGAAGGAACTCTTCAAGATCAGCATCGAATAAAGAACATCATCAATCATTACAGAGAGGGACGTAATATTTAATTTTTGACCACTTCTGGTTCAATGGTAACTGACGAATCCGTTACAGTACTTGTGTCATAATTCAAATCTTTCATGTCTCACTGATAAAGGAGTGTAATTTAGCTATCAACAATTATATCAAAAATGCTAAAAATTCACTGTCATCCTTTAATTTCGTGTAACCTAATTTCAGTAATTTTCTGTGTTATAGATGAATATAAAATAGCCGCCAGTAAGACGACTACTTTAACATTACAATAAACGTTCATACAAATCCTGTACATCTGTATATCATCAGGAACCAGGTTGAGATAACTTGAATCTGGACTTTAGCTTCTTCATTCCCCAAGTTCACGCAAGAGGTAAATATATTGCTCCAAAAACTCTGGATTTTTCCTTTAATTCTGGAAGCAATTCCTGACAAGATTCAAATGCTGCATCCAAATCTTCCAGTTTCTTGATAGCTCCTTGCGATCATCCATTTGAGTTAAGAGATTTTCGGGCTCATAAACTTCTAGGGCCAGAATATCCTCATAACGTTCCTGTTCTTGATACATAGTTGCCAGACGCAATAAGATTTCCTCTTCGGTCCTCTGCATCTTCTTGAGCTTGAAGAAGATAAGCTTCTGCTTGTTCAGGTTGATGTAATTCGTAAGATAATTGTGAGGCAAGGAGTAGCAAACGTGTCTCGAAAGGATTTTTTTCCAAACCTTGTTGAGCTATCTGTAAGGCTTGCTCAGTTTGATGTTCCTTATGTAGAGCCTCGGCTATAGCCTATAGTTCATACCCTTCAAAATCTGGAGAAATAGTATCCAACTGTTTAAAAATATAAGACAGCTTTTTGATATTCCTCTTGGTCAAAGTAAAGACTCGCTAATTCAAAAAGCAGTTTGATCTTCATACTCTAACTCTAAAAAGCTTTTTCTAAAAATTCAATTGCAGATTCAAACTTTCCAAGACGAGCGTGGGCAGTTCCAATTCGCTGATAGGTTGAAATCCCAGTCTGTTCATATAGCTCGCGATTATCTAGTTGGGCATAGCACTTAATCGCTTTCAAATCATTTTCCTAGCTCACTATCTAACTCAGCTAGACCAAATATTAGGAGAGGATCATCAGAGTAGCTACGCGCCTCTAGGAGCTTCACGACTACATCCGTCGAGCCTTCCATTTGGTAGAAATCGCCTTCAAAACAAGTGCAGATACATACCAATCGCCATTAGGTTGAATTTCTTCCAGATAAGCAAAAGCTTCTTCTATTTGACCATCTTCACTAGCAATAGTTGCTAGATTCAGATTTTACCTCTGGAAAATACTGGAGCAAGTTTTCGTCATATTTGACGAGCTTGAGGATAAAAACCAATACCTTCTAGATAATATCCGAGCTCTAGCAGTAGATCATCGGGGTCTTCTACAAGTGCTTTTTGGAAATAATGTTCAGCCCTTGTTAAATCCTGCATGATTTAAAGGCCTCAAGCATTTCTTGACTATCTGTTCACCTTCAACCTCCTCTTCTAGCTCACTAGAGACCACTGACAGTTTTATACCATTCAAAAATCGCTGATAATAACCTTGGCTGGAAGCATAGACAGAATTCCCAACAATACTCCCCAAATACAAACATAGAGCCAGATGTTAACAAAACAAATAGAATGGTAATTGGATGAATATTTAATTGGCTACCTAAAATCAGTGGCGAAACAAAACGACCTTCAATGGTTTGCTCAACGATAAAGACGATGATAACCTTTAAGAGCATGACAGGTCCAGCAATCAAAACCTAAGACTGGGGCTGGAATCATGGCAAGAAACTTCGAGCAAGGAACAGATTTAAAACACCCGCAGTAATTCCAAGTGTCACCGCATATCTTAAGCCAATGATCTTGAACAAGATAATAAACATGATAGCCACGATAACGGCTACAGTAATTTGACCTCGAACATAATTAGCAAGTTGCTGATTGACATCTGAAAGAACCTTACCAACTGGTTCTCTCAATTTATTTGGTAGAGAATTGAGTGACATGATCTCTCAAACCTTTTTCCATCTCTAAGGAGATAAAAAGGCATAAACGGCATGATAATGAGAGCGACGATGACTCTGTGACGTTCCGCTAATAAGAGCACTCACCCAGTTCATCGCTTTTGATGAAATATTACTTGCCCAGTGCAGTTGCTTGTGTTGAAAAATTAGCAAGAACCTGTTCAGTTGGGGTCTAAAATCATCTGGTAAGCGCTTGGTTACAAGGTCATTAATAACTCTGTCAGCATCTTCGAGATAATCGGTACATTTTTCGCAAAAACAATTCACTTGACGTTGAAGATTTGGAATCGCAACTGGCTAGTCCAACAATCAAGAGAATAGCAATCACAACGAAGATCATACTAATAGCAAGGATATGGGTTTACCTTGTATCGTTCAAGCAAATCAACAATGATTTAAAAGATGAGAAAGCAAGCCCGACAAAATAACAGGCAGCATAACGACCGATAGAAAATCCACCACAGGGATAAATAAAAAGCTGATTTTACTGAGAATAAAAATATTGAGTCCCAATAGCAAGGCTACTAGGGAAAAAGTGACAGCATTTTATTATCTAAAAACCACTTAAAAACCAAGATAGATTAAACTGTTTCTCTTTTTGTTCCATATCTACTTTCCTTTCCTTTGTCTTTCATTATACCACTTTTACTAAGAATAAACCGCTTTTAAAGCGTTTAAGGAAGATGAGAATATCTCGAGACCATGCTCCTCGTCTTTTTACTACTTTTATACTTATAACTGCTATACTTCTACCCTCTATTTTTCAGGTCTCCTAATTTATGATATAATAGAAACATCTTTATTTCGAGGTATAGATATGATTGAAACTATTGTATCTAGGACCTCACACTCGTCGTTTGTCCCAAGGTATTTCACCAAGCTGATTTTGATACAGAAACTGGACAATTATCAAATCTTAAACTGTTTGTTGCTGAGCCAAGTCAACCCTATCTTGCATTTGATCAAAAATCACCTTTATTCAGTAGGGTAGTAAAGATAGTCAAAGGTGGTATCAGCTGCTATCAGACTGATGGTACTTTACTAAATCATGTAGTCGAAGAAGGTGCCCCACACTCGTTATGTTGCCGTTGATGAGAAACGTGGCCTAGTATATGGTGCCAACTACCACAGGGACAAGTTTTGGTCTATAAACGAAAAAGAGGATGGCAGTCTTGTATTGACTGACATGGACCAACTATAGTGGCCATGGTCCTCATGCAAATCAAACTTCTCCCCACGTCCACTACACTGATTTGACTCCAGACCAATATTTAGTGACTTGTGATTTGGGCACTGATGAAGTGACTACTTATGATGTCTCCAGCTGAGGAGCAAGCTACAGTAAAATGCGACTTATAACTGCCAAGCTGGTGCAGGTGCTCGCCATCTTGTTTTCCATCATCACTATAAGATTGCCTACCTGATTTGTGAATTGAATAGTACGATTGAGGTTTTGATTTACGACGGTGTTGGTGAGTTTGAACGCATGCAGACTATCTCTCACTTTACCACAAGATTATGATGGATTTAATGGTACTGCTGCTATCCGTTTATCAAAAGATGGAAAATATCTCTACGCATCTAATCGTGGACATGATTCTATTGCGGTATACACTATTCTCGCTGACGGTAGTTTAGAACTACTTGAATTTGTCCTACAGTGGTAAAACCCCTCGTGACTTTGATTTGACTCCTGATCAAGAATTTCTCATCACAGTTCATCAGGATTCTGACAATGCGACAGTCTTTAAGGCAACCCAGAAACAGGTCGCCTGGCAGAATTGTCTAATGACTTCCATGTCCCAGAGGCAGGTTTGTATCAGTTTTGGTGACTAAGATACAATCATAACCACCCGTCTAATGCGTGGTTTGCTGCAAGTCTAGCAGTATCAAATTACTAGCCAGCGCCTAAAGACGCTGGCTTTTACGCTGTTCAAGCCTTATCACTCTTGACTCGTCACTTGCCTCTTAAAGAGGCTTTAGTATTACTTACCACTATCCCTAAAGAAATCCTCATATTCTTTCACACTTAATTTATCTAGTGCTATATCATGCTTTACTCGTCTCTCAAATTTTCGATACTCATTAAAGAAATCATCCACTGGATAATTTCTTTAATCTTGAATATATTTCTTAATTGTGGCTTCATTGAACTCTACTGTACTCCTACATAATAACCGTTCGCTCCAGAAATGCCGATTCCCAAACTTGTCCTTTAGGTTGGCGTGTTTATCAAACATCATGAGTGCACTTTTGCCTTTTAAATACCCTCATGAGACCTGAAACACTTATCCTCGGTGGAATACTTACTAACATATGTACATGTTCATGCATCAAGTGTCCTTCGATAATCTCTAACACCTTTATAACTCACATAATCGTGTGATATTTACACATCCACTTTGTATGTGATAAACTATGTCCCTTTTGTGTCATATTTTTCTCCTTTTCGCTTTACAATTAGCTAGAACACCTTATTGTATCGCGTTCGGAGTTTTTGTATAGCCTTCAAGCGCACCAGTATAGGGGTGTGACTCGCACCTCACGGATCGACACAGACTAATAGTCACATAAATATAACAAAAGAGAGGGTTTAAACCTCTCTTTTTGGGATTCTACTTAATTCTAAATGTACTACCTTTTTAGAATATCCGTAGGGTTGAGATAGTCTAAGATAAACCTTGATTCATTTTATGAAAAAGTAGAACACTTAAGTTTCATCTTCTTTCTTGCGTTTGACAACCAAACCAAGTCCTGCTGAGACCAAGACCAGCACCTAGAGCAGCAACTCCTGCAGTAGATTTCTCACCAGTATTTGGCAACTCGCGACCCTTAGGTTTTTCAGGTGTTGGTGGTGTCACTGGAGTTGGTGGTGTTGGTGGTGTTGGCGGTGTTACCTTGTTATTAAACTCGGTATCTTCTGGCAACTGGAGTAGTAGCCACTAACACTTTACCATCTTTCTTCACTACGATACCCACAGTAGCAACCATCTTATCGTATACAACGCCAGAGTCTGTGCCACGGATTTTCTTCTACATGGTAGAGATGAGTTCCTTCTTCACCACGTTTGAATTCAAGTGCTGAGAAGTGGATCTTACCAGCCGCATCATTGGTTACGGTTTCGATCACATTTCCTTTTTCGTCCTTAAGAACGAAGCTGAATTCACCAGCCTTCAATTCACGGCCTTCAAGCTTCTTAGTGAATTGGAATTGAACCTTAACTGGAATGTTGACAACACGTTTTTCAGTTGGTTTTTCTGGTTTTTCTACAGATTTCTGTAGTTGGATCGTATTGATGTATGATTTGTAGAAGCTGTATTTTCAATATCCACACCTTCTGAGCAGATTGTTTAATTTCTGCAGGGATTTTCAAACTTTGTAGTAACGTCCGAGCCAACTTAGTTGTGTCGATGACTTATGTATTTTCTGCGTCTCCAAGTGACTTAGTCAAGTCCGCTTTAGAAGTTGCAGTAATCACACCGTTTTCAACCTTGATATCAAACTTAGCTGTTACATCTTCTCCTGTTACAGAGTCGTATGCCTTAATATCAGCTCCGTTAACATTCAAGTTTGCACTGTCGTTATTTATCTGTAACACCAACAGATTGAATATTGTGTGCTTCAGTGAATTTCGTTGTATCCAACCATACTTGGTAGTATACTTTATCACCCTTCTTGAGTGTCTTCGTATTGATATTTTGAACTTCGTTGTTTGTAGTACCGTCCGCATAAGGATTTGCGTTTGTATCCGCAACCTTATCCTTCAACTCACTATCATCGTCGAGAAGTTTCACACCTCTAAGATCGAATTTAGATTCGTTCAGGATGTATTTCTCTGAGTTGAATTCTGGAATTTCTGGTGGGCGAACTGTATTGTTGAACTCTTTATCTGCTGGGTCTGTTACGTTAGTGATGAGAGCTTTCGCTGTTCCATCATGTTTAACTTCTACAGTTACTACTGCTTTCATTACATCATATGTAACGGTTGCGTCTGTTCCAACTACTTCTTCAACTGTGTAGTTGTGAACGCCTGCTTGTTCTTTCTTGAATTCGATAGCTGAGAACTTAACGTTTCCAGATGCATCGTTCGTTACAGTTTCAACAACTTTACCTGTTGAATCTTTAAGGACGAAGCTGAATTCGTTCGCTTTCAATTCACGGCCTTCCAAGCGTTTAGTGAAGTTGAATTCCACTTGTACTGGTACGCTATTCACACGTTTTTCAGTTGGTTTGCTTGGTTTTTCAACTTTCTTAGTTGTTGGGTTGTAGTAGTTGACTACTTGAGCCGCAGTATTTTCAATATCTACACCAGCTGCCACATCAGCTTTCACTGTTGTTGGGATGTCGAACTTGTAGTAACGTCCAAATGCGAATTTAGTGGTGTCGATGATTTGAGTATTTTCTGCATCTCCAAGTGACTTGGTGATGCCAGCTTTAAGGGTTGCAGTAATGACTCCACCTTCAACTGTGATATCGAATTTAGCTGTGACATCATCACCTGTTACTGAATCGTAAGCTTTGATCTTAGTAGAATCAAGATCCAACTTAGTTTCATCGTAGTCATCTGAGATTCCTACTGATTGGATGTTGTCCTTGTTAGCTGCGTCAAATTTAGTTGTATCCAACCAAACTTGATATACCAATTTATCGCCACGTTTAACAGTCTTCGTATTCAAGTTTTGAGCTTCGTTGTTTGATGCATCATCCGCATATAGGGTTGGCATTTGTATCTGCGACTTATCTGCCAATTCTTTGTCATCGTCAACGAGCTTATCGCCTGTGATATCGAATTTCTCTTCAGAAACAACGTATTTCTCTGGTTGGAACTTAGGTTCTTCTGGAGGAGTTACGCAGTTTGTTGAACTCTTTATCAGCGATATCGCCAACAGTTGCTACAAGAACTTTAGCTGTTCCATCGTGAAACAGTTACTGTTACATTCGCTTTCATAGTGTCGTATGTAACGGTTGCGTCTGTTCCAGCTTACTTCTTCTACAGTGTAGTTGTGAACGCCTGCTTGTTCTTTCTTGAATTCGATGAGTTGAGAACTTAACGTTTCCAGATGCATCGTTCGTTACAGTTTCAACAACTTTGCCTGTTGAATCTTTAAGGACGAAGCTGAATTCGTTCGCTTTCAATTCACGACCTTCCAAGCGTTTAGTGAAGTTGAATTCTACTTGTACTTTGGTACGCTATTGAGCACGTTTTCAGTTGTGGTTTGCTTGGTTTTTCAACTCTTCGTTGTTGGGTTGTAGTAGTTGACTACTTGGAGCCGCAGTATTTTCGATATCTACACCAGCTGCCATATCAGCTTTCACTGTTGTTGGGATGTCGAACTTGTAGTAACGTCCGAAGGCGAACTTAGTTGTATCGATCACTTGAGTATTTTCTGCATCGCCAAGTGACTTGGTGAAGCCAGCTTTAAGGGTTGCAGTAATCACACCGTTGTTAACAGTTATATCGAATGGCTGTAACATCATCACCTGTTACTGAATCGTAAGCTTTTAGATCTTAGTAGCGTCAAGATCAACTTAGTTTCATCACGTGGTCATCTGAGATTCCTACGATTGGATGTTATCCTTGTTAGCTGCGTCGAACTTAGTTGTATCCAACCATACTTGGTAAACCAATTTATCGCCACGTTTCACAGTCTTAGTATTCAAGTTTTGAGCTTCGTTGTTTGATGCATCATCCGCATATGGGTTGGCATTGGTATCTGCCACCTTTTCTGCCAATTCTTTGTCATCGTCAACGAGCTTGTCGCCTGTGATATCGAATTTCTCTTCAGAAACAACGTATTTCTCTGGTTGGAACTTAGGTTCTTCTGGAGGACGAACTGTATTGTTGAACTCTTTATCAGCGATATCGCCAACAGTTGCTACAAGAACTTTAGCTGTTCCATCGTGAGAAACAGTTACTGTTACATTCGCTTTCATAGAGTCATATGTAACGGTTGCGTCTGTTCCAGCTACCTCTTCAACGTGTGGTTGTGAACGCCTGCTTGTTCTTTCTTGAATTCGATAGTTGAGAACTTAACGTTTCCAGATGCATCGTTCGTTACAGTTTCAACAACTTTGCCTGTTGAATCTTTAAGGACGAAGCTGAATTCGTTCGCTTTCAATTCACGTCCTTCCAAGCGTTTAGTGAAGTTGAATTCTACTTGTACTGGTACGCTATTGACACGTTTTTCAGTTGGTTTGCTTGGCTCAACTTTCTTCGTTTGTTGGGTTGTAGTAGCTGACTCGCCTGAGCCGCAGTATCGATATCTCCACCAGCTGCCACATCAGCTTCTTACTGTTGTTGGGATGTCGAACTTGTAACGTCCGAAAGCGCGAACTTAGTGTGATCGATCACTTGAGTGTTTTCTGCATCGCCAAGTGACTTGGTGAAGCCAGCTTTAAAGGGTTGCAGTAATCACACCGTTGTTAACGCAGTTAATGAATTTAGCTGTAACATCATCACCTGTTACTGAATCAAGCTTTAATCTTAGTAGCGTCAAGATCCAACTTTAGTTTCATCGTAGTCATCTGAGATTCCTACTGATTGGATATTGTCCTTGTTAGCTGCGTCGAACTTAGTTGTATCCAACCATACTTGTAAACCAATTTATCGCCACGTTTCACAGTCTTCAGTATTCAAGTTTTTGAGCTTCGTTGTTTTGAGAGTTCCATCTACATATGGATTTGTATTTGTTTCACCATATTATCAGTCAACTCTAGAATCATCATCAAGAGCTTGTCGCCTGTGATATCGAATTTCTCTTCAGTTACAACGTATTTCTCTGGTTTGGAACTTGAGTTCTTCTGGAGGAGTTACAACGTTGTTGAACTTTGTCTGTAGCGTCTGTCACTAGTTCCTCATGAGTGCTGTCTGTGCCCATTGTGTTCAACTACTACTGTTACTTCTGCCTTCATAGAGTCATATGTAACTGTCGCATCAGATCCCTTAACTTCTTCAATTCGTGTACTTGTGAAATTGCCTTCTTGGCCTTTCTTGTACTCAATTGCTTTGAACTTAACGTTTCCGTCCTTGTCGTTCTGAACAGTTTCGATCGGTGTTCCATCTTCTGCCTTCAATACGAAGCTGAACTCACCAGCCTTCAACTCACGACCTTCCAGTTTCTTAGTGAAGTTGAAGTCCACTGAGATTGGTACACTGAGTTGACACGTTTTTCAGTTGGTTTTTTCTGGTTTCTCAACCTTCTTCGTAGTTGGGTTGTAGTAGTTAACTCACTTGAGCTGCAGTATTTTCGATGTCTGCTCCAGCCGCAACGTCAGTCTTAACGGTTGCTGGGATATCGAATTTATATGTAGCGTCCAAAATGCAGAATTTAGTGGTGTCGATCGATGAGTATTTTCTGCATCTCCAAGTGACTCTTGAAGCCAGCTTTAAGAGTTGCAGTCATGACTCATTTCTCGATCTTGATGTCGAACTTGTCAGTCACATCTGCACCAGTTACTGAATCGTAGGCCTTGATAGCTGATGCATCTACATCAACCTTCGTTTTCATCGAGAGTCGTCAGAGATACTTACTGATTGGATGTTATCCCTTGTTAGCTGCGTCGAATTTAGTTGTATCCAGCCATGCCTTGGTAAACCAACTTCGCACGGGTTTCACAGTCTTCGTATTCAAGTTTTGAGCTTCGTTGTTTGAAAGTTCCATCTACATATGGATTTGTATTTGTTTCTCCGTATTTGTCAGTCAACTCAAAGTCATCATCAACGAGCTTGTCGCCAGTGATATCGAATTTCTCTTCAGTTACAACGTATTTCTCTGGTTGGAACTTAGGCTCTTTCTGGTAGGAGTCACAGTGTTGTTGAACTCTTTGTCTGTAGCGTCTGTCACTGTCTTCACAAGTGCTTTAGCTTTTCCATTGTGTTTTCACTACAGCTCGTTACTTCTGCCTTCATAGAGTCATATGTAACTGTGCATCAGATCCCTAACTTCTTCAATTGTGTACTTGTAAAGTCGCCTTCTTGAGCCTTCTTGTACTCAATTGCTGTGAACTTGATTTCCGTCCTTGTCGTTCTGAACAGTTTCGATTTCTTTGCCTTTGGCATCTTTCAATACGAAGCTGAACTCACCAGCCTTCAATTCACGGCCTTCCAGTTTCTTAGTGAAGTTGAAGTCCACTGTACTGGTACTGAGTTGACACGTTTTTCAGCTAGTTTTCTGGTTTCTCAACCTTCTTCGTAGTTGGGTTGTGGATAGCTTCACTTGCGCTGCCGTATTTTTCGATGTCTGCACCAGCCGCAGCGTCAGTCTTAACAGTTGCTGGAATATCGAATTTACAGTAGCGACCAAATGCGGAACTTAGTGGTGTCGATGATTTGAGTGTCTGCATCTCCAAGTGACTTAGTGAAGCCAGCTTTTAAGAGTTGCAGTCATGACACCATTTTCGATCTTGATGTCGAACTTGTCAGTCACATCTGCACCAGTTACTGAATCGTAGGCCTTGATTGCGGATGCATCTACATTTACTTTTGTTTCATCGAAGTCATCAGAGATACTTACTGTTTGGATGTTATCCTTGTTAGCTGCGTCAGAACTTAGTTGTATCCAACTATACTTGGTAAAACCAATTTATCGCCACGTTTCACAGTCTTAGTATTCAGTTTTGAGCTTCGTTGTTTGATGCATCATCCGCATATGGGTTGGCATTGGTATCTCCGCACCTTGTTCGCCAATTCTTTTGTCATCGTCAACGAGCTTGTCGCCGCTGCAGATATCGAATTTCTCTTCGGTTACAACATGCATCTCTGGTTGGAACTTAGGTTCTTCTGGAGGAGTTACAACGTTGTTGAACTCTTTGTCTGTAGCGTCTGTCACTGTCTTCGCCAAGTGCTTTAGCTTTCCATTGTGTTCAACTACTACTGTTACTTCTGCCTTCATAGTGTCATATGTAACTGTCACATCAGATCCCATAACTTCTTCAATTGTGTACTTGTAAAGTGCGCTGCTTGGCCTTTTCTTGTACTCAATTGCTTTTGATATCGTTTCCGTCCTTGTCGTTCTGAACGGTTTCGAGTTTCTTTGCCTTTTGGCATCTTTCAATACGAAGCTGAACTCACCAGCCTTCAATTCACGGCCTTCCAGTTTCTTAGTGAAGTTGAAGTCCACTGAGATTGGTACTGAGTTGACACGTTTTTCAGTTGGTTTTTCTGGTTTCTCAACCTTCTTCGTAGTTGGGTTGTAGTAGTTAACCACTTGCGCTGCCGTATTTTCGATGTCTGCACCAGCCGCAGCGTCAGTCTTAACGGTTGCTGGAATATCGAATTTATAGTAGCGACCGATGCGAACTTAGTGGTGTCGATGATTTGAGTATTTTCTGCATCTCCAAGTGACTTCGTGAAGCCAGCTTTAAGAGTTGCAGTCATGACACCATTTTCGATCTTGATGTCGAACTTGTCAGTCACATCTGCACCAGTTACTGAATCGTAGGCCTTGATTGCGGATGCATCTACATTTACTTTTGTTTCATCGAAGTCATCAGAGATACTTACTGTTTGGATATTATCCTTGTTGCCAGCGTCAAATTTAGTTGTCCATGCCATACTTGGTAAAACCAATTTAGCGCCCTGGTTTCACAGTCTTCGTATTCAAGTTTTGAGCTTCGTTGTCTGAAGTTCCATCTACATATGGATTGTAGTTTGTTTCACCATATTTATCAGTCAACTCAGAATCATCATCAAAGAAGCTTTGTCGCCTGTGATATCGAATTTTCTCTTCAGTTACGACGTATTTCTGGTTGGAACTTAGGTTCTTCTGGAGGATACAACGTTATGTGAACTCTTTGTCTGTAGCGTCTGTCACTGTCTTCACAAGTGCTTTAGCTTTTTCCATTGTGTTCCACTACTACTGTTACTTCTGCCTTCATAGTCGTCATGTAACTGTGCATCAGATCCCTTTAACTGTCTTCAATTGTGTGCCCGCAAAGGGTGCCTTCTTGGCCTTTCTTGTACTCAATTGCTTTGAACTTAACGTTTCCGTCCTTGTCGTTCTGAACGAGTTTCGATCGGTGTTCCATCTTCTGCCTTCAATACGAAGCTGAACTCATCGCCTTCAGCTCACGACCTTCCAGTTTCTTAGTGAAGTTGAAGTCCACTGAGATTGGTACTGAGTTGACACGTTTTTCAGTTGGTTTTTCTGGTTTTCTCAACCTTCTTCGTAGTTGGGTTGTAGTGATTAACTCACTTGAGCTGCAGTATTTTCGATGTCTGCTCCAGCCGCAACGTCAGTCTTAACGGTTGCTGGGATATCAATTCCATAGTAGCGTCCAAATGACAGGTGAGTGGTGTCCGATGGTTTGAGTATTTTCTGCATCTCCAGTGACTTCGTGAAGCCAGCTTTAAGAGTTGCAGTCATGACACCATTTTCGATCTTGATGTCGAACTTGTCGGTCCTATCTGCAGTTACTGAATCGTAGGCCTTGATAGCTGATGCATCTACATCAACCTTCGTTTCATCGAAGTCGTCAGAGATACTTACTGATTGGATATTATCCTTGTTAGCTGCGTCGAATTTAGTTGTATCAAGCCATACTTGGTAAACCAATTTCGCACCAGGTTTCACAGTCTTCGTATTCAAGTTTTGAGCTTCGTTGTTTGAAGTTCCATCTACATATGGATTTGTATTTGTTTCACCATATTTATCAGTCAACTCAGAATCATCATCAAGAAGCTTGTCGCTAGTGATATCGAATTTCTCTTCAGTTACAACGTATTTCTCTGGTTGGAACTTAGGCTCTTCTGGTGGAGTCACAGTGTTGTTGAACTCTTTGTCTGTAGCGTCTGTCACTGTTTTCACAAGTGCTTTAGCTTTTCCATTGTGTTCCACTACAACTGTTACTTCTGCCTTCATAGAGTCATATGTAACTGTCGCATCAGATCCCTTAACTTCTTCAATTGTGTACTTGTAAGTGCCTTCTTGGCCTTTCTTGTACTCAATTGCTTTGAACTTAACGTTTCCGTCCTTGTCGTTCTGAACAGTTTCGATTTCTTTGCCTTTGGCATCTTTCAATACGAAGCTGAACTCACCAGCCTTCAATTCACGGCCTTCCAGTTTCTTAGTGAAGTTGAAGTCCACTGAGATTGGTACTGAGTTGACACGTTTTTCAGTTGGTTTTTCTGGTTTCTCAACCTTCTTCGTAGTTGGGTTGTAGTAGTTAACTACTTGCGCTGCCGTATTTTCGATGTCTGCACCAGCCGCAGCGTCAGTCTTAACGGTTGCTGGAATATCGAATTTATAGTAGCGACCAAATGCGAACTTAGTGGTGTCGATGATTTGAGTATTTTCTGCATCTCCAAGTGACTTAGTGAAGCCAGCTTTAAGAGTTGCAGTCGCGACACCATTTTTCGATCTTGATGTCGAACTTGTCAGTCATCTGCACCAGTTACTGAATCGTAGGCCTTGATTGCGGATGCATCTACATTTACTTTTGTTTCATCGAAGTCATCAGAGATACTTACTGTTTGGATGTTATCCTTGTTAGCTGCGTCGAACTTAGTTGTATCCAACCATACTTGGTAAACCAATTTATCGCCACGTTTCACAGTCTTAGTATTCAAGTTTTGAGCTTCGTTGTTTGATGCATCATCCGCATATGGGTTGGCATTGGTATCTGCCACCTTGTCTGCCAATTCTTTGTCATCGTCAACGAGCTTGTCGCCTGTGATATCGAATTTCTCTTCAGTTACAACGTATTTCTCTGGTTGGAACTTAGGTTCTTCTGGAGGAGTTACAACGTTGTTGAACTCTTTGTCTGTAGCGTCTGTCACTGTCTTCACAAGTGCTTTAGCTTTTCCATTGTGTTCAACTACTACTGTTACTTCTGCCTTCATAGTGTCATATGTAACTGTCGCATCAGATCCCTTAACTTCTTCAATTGTGTACTTGTAAGTACCTTCTTGGCCTTTCTTGTACTCAATCGCTTTGAACTTAACGTTTCCGTCCTTGTCGTTCTGAACAGTTTCGATCGGTGTTCCATCTTCTGCCTTCAATACGAAGCTGAATTCACCAGCCTTCAATTCACGGCCTTCCAGTTTCTTAGTGAAGTTGAAGTCCACTGAGATTGGTACTGAATTGACACGTTTTTCAGTTGGTTTGCTTGGTTTTTCAACTTTCTTCGTTGTTGGGTTGTAGTAGTTGACTACTTGAGCCGCAGTATTTTCGATATCTACACCAGCTGCCACATCAGCTTTCACTGTTGTTGGGATGTCGAACTTGTAGTAACGTCCGAAGGCGAACTTAGTTGTATCGATCACTTGGGTATTTTCTGCATAACGCAAAGTGACTGGTGAAAGCCAGCTTTAAGGGTTGCAGTAATCACACACCGTTGTTAACAGTTATATCGAATTTAGCTGCAAACATCATCACCTGTTACTGAATCGTAAGCTTTAATCTTAGTAGAAATCAAGATCCAACTTAGTTTCATCGTAGTCATCTGAGATTCTACCAGTTGGATGTTATCCTTGTTAGCTGCGTCGAACTTGGTTGTATCCAACCATGCTTGTAAACCAATTTATCGCCACGTTGAACAGTCTTCGTATTCAAATTTTGAGCTTCGTTGTTTGATGCATCATCCGCATATGGGTTGGCATTGGTATCTGCCACCTTTTCTGCCAATTCTTTGTCATCGTCAACGAGCTTGTCGCCTGTGATATCGAATTTCTCTTCAGAAACAACGTATTTCTCTGGTTGGAACTTAGGTTCTTCCGGAGATCACAATGTTATTGAACTCTTTGTCTGGAGCATCAGTTAGTGTCTTCACAAGTGCTTTAGCTGTACCATCGTATTTAACTTCTACTGTGATTTCAGCTTTCATAGAGTCGTAAGTGACTGTCGCATCAGATCCTTTAACTTCTTCTACAGTGTACTTATGAGTTCCAACTTGAGCTTTAGTGAATTCAAGTTTAGCGAATTTCACCCTTACCATCTTTATCGTTCTGAACTGTTTCCAATTTCTGTGCCTTCAGAGTCTTTCAATACAAGCTAAACTCACCAGCTTTCAACTCACGACCTTCATTTCTTAGTGAAGTTGAATTCGACTCAATTGGAACTGAGTTGACACGTTTTTCAGTTGGTTTTTCTGGTTTCTCAACCTTCTTCGTAGTTGGGTTGTAGTAGTTGACTACTTGCGCTGCCGTATTTTCGATGTCTGCTCCAGCCGCAACGTCAGCTTTGACAGTTGCTGGGATATCGAATTTCATAGTAGCGATCAAATGCGAATTTAGTGGTGTCGATGATTTGATGTTTTCTGCATCTCCAAGTGACTTCCGTGAAGCCAGCTTTTAAGAGTTGCGGTCATGACACCATTTTTCGGTCTTGATGTCGAACTGGTCGGTCACATCTGCACCAGTTACTGAATCGTAGGCCTTGCATTGCGGGATGCATCTACATCTACTTTGTTTCATCGAAGTCGTCAGAGATACTTACTGTTTGGATGTTATCCTTGTTAGCTGCGTCGAACTTAGTTGTATCAAGCCATACTTGGTAAACCAATTTAGCGCCTGGTTTTACAGTCTTGGTATTCAAGTTTTGAGCTTCGTTGTTTGAAGTTCCATCTACATATGGATTTGTATTTGTTTCACCATATTTATCAGTCAACTCAGAATCATCATCAAGAAGTTTGTCGCCAGTGATATCGAATTTCTCTTCAGTTACAACGTATTTCTCTGGTTGGAACTTAGGTTCTTCTGGAGGAGTTACGACGTTGTTGAACTCTTTGTCTGGAGCGTCTGTCACTGTCTTCACAAGTGCTTTAGCTTTTCCATTGTAAGAAATCTCTACTGTCACTTCCGCTTCCATAGGGTCATATGTGACTGTCGCGTCTGTTCCAGGGACCTCAACGATCGTAAACTTATGAGTTCCTTCATCGCCCTTCACTGAACTCTAAAGATTCAAATTTAACTTTTTCCAGCTTTATCATTCTGACTCTCTCAATCACTTCACCATCTTCACGTCTTAATTCAAACGTAAACTCACCGGCCTTCAATTCACGACCTTCAAGCTTCTTAGTGAAGTTAAACTCAACTTCAATTGGTACAGAGTTAACACGTTTTTGAGTTGGTTTGTTTGGTTTTTCAACAGTCTTAGAAGTAGGGATTGTAGTAATGAACGATTTGCGCTGCCGTATTTTCGATGTCTACTCCGCCTGCAACGTCAGCTTTGACAGTGGCAGGAATATCAAAGTATAGTAGCGTCAAATGCGAACTTAGTGGTATCGATGACTTGAGTATTTTCTACATCACCAAGTGACTTAGTGAAGCCAGCTTTAAGAGTTGCGGTCATAACACCATTTTCAACCTTGATATCAAATTTATCAGTTACATCTAACCCTGTTACTGAATCATAGGCCTTAATATCAGATGCTTTAACATCAACATTAGTTTCATCGTAGTCATCAGTAATTCCAACTGTTTGGATATTATCTTTGTTATTAAGATCAAATTTAGTTGTATCTAACCAAACTTGATAGACGATACGATCACCTCGACGAACTGCATATGTATTGATATTCCCTCTTCATTGTTGTCATATCCATCAACATAAGGGTTTTTATTGGTTTCAGCAACTTTCATCTTGCAACTCTTCATCATCGTCTAATAATGAACCACCCTTAATATCGAATTTTTCCTGATCCAATACATATTTCTTAGGTTGGAATTGAGGAACATCTGGAGGGATAACCTTGTTGTTAAATTCTTTGTCTGGCGCATCTGTTACAGAAGCAACAATTGCCTTAGCAGTACCATCATGGGCTACCTTCACTGTAACTGTTGCAATCATATCGTCGTAAGTTACTGTTGAATCAGTACCTGCAACCTCTGATACAGTATAAGTGTATGTCTTGCCAAGATCATCTTTACCAAACTTAAGTGTCTTAAAGGTAATCTTGCCTTCTGCATCATTCTTAACAGTTTCAACTGCAACATTATCTTTCTTAAGAACGAAGCTAAACTCACCCGCTGTTAAATCACGGCCTTCTAACTTCTTAGTGAACTTAAGGTCAACTGTAACTGGTACAGTATTTACACGTTTTTGAGTTGGTTTTTCTGGTTTTTCGACTGTTTTGCTTACTGGGTTATAAACATGAACGATCTGGTTTGCAGAGTTTTCAATATCTGCACCAGCTTTAACAGTATCTTTAACAGTTGCTGGAATATCGAATTTATAGTAGCGACTCAGGCGAGATTTAGTAGTGTCGATAACATGTGTCACCATTGGACAAATTCTTTCTTAGATGTTGCAGGATGACACCATTTTCAACTGTAATATCAAATTTATCAGTTACATCAAGACCAGATTTTCCATCATAAGCTTTTATAGCTGATGCTTCTACTGTAAGTTTTTCTGCATCATACTTATCAGAAATCCCTACATATTGGACATTGTTTTGACTAGTGAATTTAGTAGTATCCAACCATACTTGATAAACTAACTTATCACCACGTTCAACCGTCTTAGTATTGATGTTTTCCGCTTCATTATGTTCAGCTGTATCAGCATACGGATTCGCATTCGTTTCACCATATTCATCTGTCAGCTCATCATCATCATCGAGCAATTTCTCACCAGTGAGATCGTATTTTTCTGTATTAAGAACAAATTTCTCTGGTTGGAATTGAGGTGCTTCTGGTGGAGTAACCTTGTTGTTAAATTCTTTATCAGCAGTTCCATCAGTTGATGCTCCCTCAGCATTCACACCGCCAGTTGATGTTACATTAGTTACAGTAGTTAAGGCATGGCCTTTCTTAGACACTTCAACTGTAATGGTTGCTTTCATGGTGTCGTAAGTCATTCCAAGCTCTTTTGAAGCTGGGATTACTTCTTCAACAGTATAGATGTGTACCAACTTTAGTATTGTCAAATGACAGTTCAGAGAATGTAACCATACCATCTTCTTTTATTATTAACAGTTTCAACTTCTTCACCTGCTGCATTCACAGAACAGCTAAATTCACCCTGCTTTGAAGTGCACGACCTGCAAGTTTTCTTCGTGAAAGTCGAACTAGCAACTACTGGCGCCACTACATAGTTGTTGAGTCTGTATCTTCTGGCAGTTAACTTTTTGCAGATAGGAGACCAGTTGCAGCATCGTAGTAACAGTAACTTTTACCACAGCGTTCATTGAATCATAGTCAATGTTTGTGTCATCTCCAGCTACTTCACGTACAGTGTATGTATGCCTACCTTCTTGAGCATAAGAGATTGCGTCAAAGGTGATTGTTCCATCTTGTGCATTCTTCTTAGTTTGGATAACATTACCGTTTTCAAGCAATTCAAACGTGAAAGCATTTGCTTCAAGTGTTTTACCTTCAAGTCTCTTAGTGAAGCTAAACTGAGCAGTAGTTGCTGAAGGTGTGAAGGTGATTGTTAAACTCTGTATCAGTTGGAAGTAACTTAGTTGCAGTCAATGCATGTCCAGATTTGGTAACAGTAATCGTTACTGCAGCCTTCATCGTATCATAAGTCATTCCAGCTTCTTTAGTTTCTGGGATAACTTCCTCTACAGTGTACTTATGATTTCCAACTTGAGTATTGCTGAATGTGAGGGCATCAAAGCTTACCTTACCGTTAACATCATTTTGCTTGGTTTGAAGAACTGTTCCTTCAGAATTTTTCAAGACAAAACTGAATTCGCCTGCTTTAAGTTTACGGCCTGCAAGAGCTTTACTGAAGTCGAATTGAGCTGTTACTGGTGCTACAACATAGTTATTAAATTCTGTATCTTCTGGCATGTTAGCTTTTGCAGACAGGAGACCAGTTGCAGCATCCTTAGTAACAGTAACTTTTACCACAGCGTTCATTGAATCATAGTCAATGTTTGTGTCATCTCCAGCTACTTCACGGACAGTGTCTGTATGCGTACCTTCTTGAGCATAAGAGTGCGTCAAACTGGATAGTTCCGTCAGACGCATGTTTTCTTCGTTTGGATAACATTACCGTTTTCAAGCAATTCAAATGTGAGGCATCTTTGTAAGTTCTTTTTCCTCCAGACGTTTAGTGAACTTGAGATTGAACTTGTGTTGCAGTTGGTGTGAAGGGTGTTAAACTCTTTGTCTTGTGGAAGTGTTGCTACAGCTGTAGTGTGCATGACCGATTTCGTTACAGAAACTGTCACGTTAGCTTTCATGGTGTCGTAAGTCATTCCAGCTTTGGTTTCTGGGATAACTTCCTCTACAGTGTACTTATGATTTTCCAACTTGAGTATTAGTGAATGTTAAAGCATCAAACTTAACTTTTCCATCAGCATCATTTTGCTTGGTTTGAAGAACTATTCCTTCAGAATTTTTCAGAATCAAAACTGAATTCACTACGCTTTAGAGTTTACGGCCTGCTAGTGCTTTACTGAAGTCGAATTGAGCTGTTACTGGTGCTCACTACATGGTTGTTAAAGATTTTTATCATCTGCACCAGTTGCTTCACCACCTGTTGAAGTCATTTCAGTTTTAGCTGACAAAGACCAGTAGCTGCATCTTTGGTTACAGTTACTTTAACTGCGATCGTCATTGCATCATAGTCTACATCGGCTGTTAGCCCTTCACTTCTTTTACAGTATGGTTGTAGACACCTGCTTGGTCAAATGACAATTCACTAAAATTAATCTTACCGTTAGCCTTGTGGTGACGGTTTCACTAACATTGTTGTCATCAGTCAAGGTGAAGCTGAAGTCTCCAGCATTCAGGTACCATTTGAAAGTGATTTATCAAATTCAAGATTTACTTTAACAGGAGCAGGTGTGAAGGTGTTGTTGAACTCTGTATCTGCAGGCAGAGTGTTAGTTGCTTTAAGAACGTGACCTTCTTTAGTAACAGTGATGGTTACTTTAGCTTTCATTGGGTCATAAGTCATTCCTGCTTCAGAACCTTGAACTTCTTCTACAGTGTACTTGTGAGTACCAACAGTGTCTTCGATCATAAATGTCAAGTCATCAAAGGCTGCAACACCTGCTTTAGTATTTGTCTTGGTTTGAAGAACCTTACCAGTTGAATCTTTAAGAACGAAGCTAAACTCACCAGCTTTAAGTGCACGACCTGCAAGTGCCTTGCTGAAGTCAAACTTAGTCTTAACAGGAGCTACGACATAGTTGTTGAAAACCTTGTCATTCTCACCCTCAGCATGACCACCTGTTGATTTATAAACAGCTTGAACTTCTAGTTTATCCTGAGCATTTTGAGTAACGGTAACTGTGAGAGTAACCTCCATACCTATCATAGTCAACGTCCTTATCCGAACCAGCAACTTCGATCTTGTAAGTATAAGTTCGAGGTTTTTCAAGGTTAACGCTAAGGTTGCCTTACCATTTTGTTAGTAACAGTTTCTTGATGTGCGCCACCTTCTTGTTTGAGGGTAAAGCTAAAATCACCATCGTTTAAAGTACGTCCTTCAAGGACTTTGCTTACTTCAGGTGTATAAGTTACTGGATCCACTTTAACATAGTAGTAGATAGGTTGTTTATACGGTACTAATGTATTGAGCAAGTCTACGTTTACACCGATCCCCCCTACTCCACGTTCCAATTGAGAGTTTGCAGAAGAGTGTCCGATACCATCTCCTAAGAAAGGTACAAATACTGATTTCTTCGGTGTATAGCCGGCAGCATTTTGGAAATCAAATGCAATTTCTTTACCATTTGGATAGTTTACACCGTTAGTATCAGTAAAAGCAATTGTATGAAGTGGTGTTTTCTTAACAACTAAGTCTTGTGTATTATACTCACCTGGTTTAATAGGTTTAGTCTCTGCTAGCAACATATAGCCATCAGTACGTAATGAACCATCCGAACGTTTGCTTTGTTGTTTTGGATCAAGAAGATAAACACGAACAACAACTGTTCCATCTTCACCGACAATTTCTTTAATCCGTTTAATACCATAACGGTCTGCATCCATAAATTTAGATGCCAACAGTATAAGGACGACTGACACAACCAGATTTATCGTTTGCATCAACTGTTTGATACAATTTATAGCCATCAAATTGACGCTCGCCAGATGCGCAAACTTCTGACCTTCCATAGCTTTTTAGGTGTATGTTAGCTAAGTCAACTTCTATTTCATTTGCAACGTAATCTTGAACATTTTTATCAGTCTTATTAGCATTAAATGTTGGATTGTTTTATCAACTACTCGATAATAAGTTGTTTTTCAACTACTAATGGAATCTTTGCATTCGTTTCTGTAATGGAACGTCCATTATACCTGGTTCAGCAGCGTAGTAACGTCGTTTGATCTGACGCAGCATAAAACCTCTTCAAATAAAACTTTTTCTGTAGGGAGTAGATTGTCCAGCTGCTACTAAAGTCGGTTATACTCTTCCCAACTTCATAACTCAATTGAATAAATGGCTGATCCGTGCCGGGGTCCCTACCGGCTCCTCTGTCGTAACCGACTTGCCGTTCATTCTCCTCCCTAGAAGCTGTTGTAGTAGTCCGAGAATTTTTGAGTTCCACTTGTAGCTGTAACTATTTTAGTTTCCACTATGCTGCCAGTAGTTTTATCAATCAATTCAACTGTTGTATCTGTAGAAGAATCAAAGTTCTTATAAGCACAGGTATAGTATTTCTGTTCCATAACGTTCATTAAACTTAGTAAGATTTACAATACTATATGTATAAACATCTCCTTCTTTTCTTTCATATCCAGCAGGTACATCCTGTGATCTAACAGATGCACCAACAGGATCTGTCATATCTGGTGAAGCTATTTTCACCTTCTTTAAGTGTTAGTTCTTGTTGCTAATGCTTCTGTATTATGGTCAGTCGCAGCACGTCGACGGCGACGCACCATCTGTAGCTAATGCACCAGCATTAAGGTGTTTTCAGCAGCTAAGGCAAGGTTGCTTGATCAACGAGTGGTTTTTCCTCAATCTGAGCTACACTGGTATTTTATCAAGGCTCGTTGCCTCAGCTACTGCTGAAAGTTCTGCTAGATTCAGCTTTTTCTTCTGTTTTGTTTTCAGACTTTTCTTCTGCCTTGAGGCAGCTACTACAACTTCTTCTACTTTTGAAGATGCTGCTGGTTTAGCAGAGTCAGCTTTTAGCTTCCAGAACTAACAGATGTTTTCTCGATTTCTTTTCAGCTGCTTCTTCTGATTTTACTTCTTCAGAGCTTAACTTCAGGTCTTGATGTTTCTGACAACTTCTGAAGTTTCGGTAACAACTGTATCCTCCTCACCAGCGACTGGATCTTTCGACTGGTCTTTGTCGACGAGTTCAGTATTTTCTCCAGAATTTGACTGTGCAATAATCTCAGATGCTTTAGCACCACCATTAGCCATTAAAAAGCTAGGTTGTTTCTAAAGACTGATGCGACTCCAACTTTGTATTTTCTTAAAAGAAAATCGTTGTTGTTCTCTCCTTATCATTGATAAGTTCTCCTTTTAAACATTTTTTCTAATAATATGTAGAATATTTGGAATTTTCTAAAAGAAAACGCCATCTAAACACTGCACACGTAACAGTATACCATATCAGCTTATTATCAGAATAATGGGGCCATGAAACTACTTTTGAAAATGCATAATGCCACATTTTATAGTAATATTTAACTACAAAATTTAATTAATTTTATTTAAATAATATTATTATTTATCTTGGGTACCAAATACAACAAAAACGTTTATTTTTATCGTTGTTATAATAAATATAAAAATTCAACCTATAGATTTTGAGTGAATCTTTTATCACTATTAAAATCTACAAAGAAGAATTTTTATGTCAGTGTTATCATTACTTTTACAAACTTTTAAAATTCTAAAAAGATAATCTCTCAAAACGTTTTGATAGAATGATAACCAACAACATAGGTGTGCAGGCCATCAGTTGTATAGGTGAGTTTTAGTGTCCAGCTTCATCTGAAGCTGTCAAATACTAGGATATCTCAACTCATGTATAGGCTGAAGCTAGTTCGTGTCACTTGATTCAGGCCTTGATTTTTCTCATTGGTGCGGATATAAACTGTCTGCTGATATTCTGTTCCTTCATTAACTGGCAAAATAGAAAAGAAACGATTTGGGTAAGCGGAAAATCACGCGCAATTGACTGAATCACAACTTCAAGATTATCAGGTGCTCAACTCTACATCACCACCAATATCATTCGTCCCAATCAAAGAACAATCGATCAACAGCATCTCCATGAGATGGGCATCAAGATATCAAGTAAGAGCCCTGTCTGGTAGCCTCTGATACCTCGATTGACCATGATCTTTGGAAGGTCCTAGTAGCTCCTGTGAGGATAATATTCGATGATAGAATCTGCATGATATCTGGATCCAATAGGAGTTTGATTGAGCTCCACGACCTTGTTTTGGATGCTTGCTCTTTTGAGCCACGTTTTCTAATTCGCACTGCACGATTTCATTCTCCTTTTTCTAGCCAGTCTTCCGAAAACCACGGTAAACTCCTGCCTGAGCTATTGGATGGAGCAAAAGTCAGTTGCTACTACTTTCGGCCTTGTCGTCGGCATTTTTCCATGGCATAGAGCAATTCCAGCTAATTGAAGCATTTCTACCATCATTTTCACTATCTGCCAATATGAGTTCCTCGGCTACGATGTCCCAACAGCAGTGGCTCTTGCAAACCCCAGAGCTTTATGAATACCAGACTGAAGGAATATCGATGCAGCCATAACCACTGAGACAGCCTGAACATAACCATTAAAAAGATGATTGATTTCCTCTAAAGAAACTGAGTCAGAGCGCTCCTCACCGACTACCAGCTCATTTTAACACTCCACCAAAAAGATGAGATTCTAACTCTTCACAAAATTCATACGCTGATAGTTCAATCATCTCTGGAGTCATAAAATTTGCGAGTTGAGTAAAGACGGTGCCTTCTTTTCCACCACCATTCACTTACTGGTCACTACAACTGATCTTAGCATTCTCGGCCATGAAAAATTCTAAAGCCCGATCGCCATGTCATCATCCCAAGTTTGAGCCTGTAAAGTTGATTTCCTTCAAAAATTCTCGCCCCATTAGCTACAATCAAAACCACTCGCTCTGTCAAATGTCCTAGTAATTGTTTCACGATGAATCTCATTTCCAGTCGCAATGACAAATCAATTCCCCCTTTCTTCTAGCCTGATCAAGAATCTTCTCCCAAACGGTAAATCTACTTGACCTTTAGGGTCCAATAAAGGTTCCATCCATGTCATGCTAATTAATTTTATCGTCATCTACGTCTCCTCTGCAGAAGTACCACTACCACTGCAAGCCAACATGTTTCGTTCATTTCTTTATGTAGGCTATGTCAATTCTTTCCTTGGTTTTCCTCATCCAATTTTCCGATGAACTCCACCTTCTATAAAATCTTCCAGATATAGGTTTGATAAAGAAAAGTGGATAGCCGTCAGGTGAATAGGTCCCTGGGTACAGTTAGCAAGTTGGATGACCGATGCAGTCTCCAATGGTTGTCTTCTGCCTGCTTTCTTCTTATGCCGTTTGCGTGCATAGGACTCCACGCTCCGTCGTGGCATTTTCCTCATCCTGCATTGTTTCAATCCGTTGATTAGATAGGAAATTGCCCATGAGTGAATATTAGGTTTTTATCTCCATCTCTTTCAACTGTTTCAACTGGTTCCGCAACGTGAGGATGCGCACTCAAAGAGATAAGGTCAACTCCCCAGTCAATCGTCTTGTGGTAGAGAATCTTTTGTTCTTCGGTTGGTTTC
>BNJU01000064.1_pt1 | contig 37218 bp, 52 predicted proteins | sample 8539281 | NCBI WGS metagenome assembly BNJU01 (sample SAMD00202456, study PRJDB9452) | human saliva metagenome | isolation source: human saliva | place: Japan
CAGTTACGTATTACAAAGAGGATCCACAGGCAAATGGCGGGAAGTTTGAGCAGATGCAGCTGATAAGACAGTTTCGAACAGGTCAAACTGGCAGAAGTGGTTAAGGGCGGATGTATCGCTTTCAGAGGAAGTAAGAGGATTTATCCTGCAAGCCAGCTGTCAAGTCAATGTATGTTGAGAACCTGACGATTACCTTGGTAAGAGCCTTGAGGTTGTGGAAGTTAGGCACAGCGGAGCGGGCTAAAGAAAAGCTCGGTTCTAAGCCACAGAGCTCTTTGGAAAAGGAAGAGGCAAAGAAAGAAAGACAGGCTAAGCTTGACAGTGTCAAGGTTGGCGACGTACTTGAAGGTACGATTCAATCAGGATTACGGTGCACATTCATCGACCTTGGTGACGGTATCTCAGTCTGTTACATGGTCAGATTTCAAACCAGAGAGTAAAAGAATCCCTGCAGCTGTACTCAAAGAGGGTGAGAGCATAAAGGTAAAAGTAACAGGAATCAAAGACGGAAAGATCTCACTTTCAAAGAAGGCACTTGAGGAGAATGTAGAGCAAAAAGGATCGCTTCAAAAGGGATTTACGTATGTAGAAAAAGGAGTTGCATCTACATCATTGGCAGGACTTTGAGGACATTAAGTTAGACTAAGGAGGTTTAAATGGCAGAAAGTGTGCTAAAAGCTCTGCAGAACTTTCATGAATATCCGCATATAGCCAAGGTGACTACATATAGAAAAGGCTGCAGAGTTTGCAAAGGCTATAAGAATTTCTTGAATAAGTCAAAGACTGAAAGAGAAGTTGTAAAAGAGGTTACAAGTTTACATGAGGCAAACGGATATACAGCCCTTGATCCGAAAAGAGCTTATGCCGAGATAAGATTTATAAGGTAAACAGAAAGGCAGATACTGCTTTCGCTAACAGGTACAGAGCCTAGTACCTGAAGGCTGGGTATAAGAATCAACGGGGCACATATCGACTCGCTGAGACTTGACTAAAGGCCAGAATCCGCTCTATGAAAAAGAGTGGGACTATCTTGCTAAGACACATGCATTATGGCGTGGAGTAAAGCAGTGGATCAGTGGCAACCATAATCTCTGCTCAGTGCATGGAGTTATATTCAGACGGAAGTTTTGTGAGAGATAAACATAGGTGAAGGCTGAAGATCAGATCCGGTATTTTATATAAGTGATTTACTTCCTCATCTCGTCAAAGAAGCGGGATAAGGAACCCTGCAGCGAAGGAACTGGCAGGAGAAAGAACTTAATATTTTCTAGGTGACATTGTCCTTGATTGCAGCTTGATGACATGGTCATGAGGAAGTGTAAAGTTAAAGACCTCTTTGAAATCTTGACTAAATGTTCGGTATACTAGAGAGAGATTTTGCAAGAGCGGAGATGAGTCGGTACCTGCATTAAAGGCAAAGGATGTAGGATTTGACCGCTCACTTAGTCGGATACGGTCTATGACGACAGAGTTTGTGCACATCCCGCTATAATTGCCGAGATTGAGCAAAAGCACCTCAGCACACTACACTTACAATTCTTGCAGATAAGGAAGAGATAGGTTCGGAAGGTAATACAGGTTTGGATTCTCACTATGTATACGATTATATAGAGTATCTTCACAGTGCTTTGATGCGGATGTGAAGGAAGTATGTAAAATCAGCTTGTCTTTTCATCAGATGTAAATGCGGCATTCGATCCTACATTCCTGATGTGTATGAGCCTAACAACTCAGCATATCTTAATAAGGGATGTGTGCCCACAAAAGGTATACGGAGCCAGAGGAAAGAGCAGTTCATCAGATGCGAAAGATAGCCGGTTCGAATAGGTCATCTCTATTATGGATGAGAATAAAGTGCATTGGCAGATGGGTGAGCTTGGAGCCGTAGATGTCGGCGGCGGCGGAACTATCGCAAAGTTTGTAGCAATGATGAATATAGATGTAGTGGACCTCGGTGCACCTGTTGTATCATGCATTCACCTTATGAGTAATATCCAAACTGGATTTATACAATACATATCTTGCTTTTTACAGCGCATTTTATTTATAATTGAAAGGTTTTTATTTTATGAGATTAAAGAAGTTGGCTTTGATGAGTGTGGTAGTCTTGGCTACAATGAGTGCCTGCGGTGTCAGCAAAAGGCACAGACGCAGATTGACGCAAAGACAGCCAGCAGAGGCAAAGACAGTGAAAAAGACCAAGTGATTACAGGTGTAGAGCTTGGAAATTATATCGAGTAGAAACTACCTAATATAGATACATCTGTAAGTGATCCAGGATGTAGATGTACAGATAAATACAGAGTTACAGCAGGACCCTGACAAAGAGCAGATTACAGACAGACCCGTTCAGGAGGGTGATACTGTAAATATTGACTACACAGGAACAAAGGACGGAGTTGCCTTTGACGGCGGTAGCAAAAGGGTTATGATCTGGTTATCGGCAGCAACAACTTTATTGAAGGTTTTGAGAGCGGACTTATAGGCTCACAATGTGGGTGAAGATGTACAGCTTAATCTTACATTTCCCTTCAGATTATAACAACAAAAAGATTTGGCAGGTGCAGCAGTAGTATTTGATGTGAAAGATCAATTCTATATCAGTTTCAAAGCCGGCTACACTGACAGACGAGTGGGTAAGCAAGCATACAGGCGGTGATCAGACAACAGTTGATGCATATAAGGCTGAGGTTAAAAAGCAAATCGAGGATCAGAGAAAGAAGAGCGCGGAGCAACAGGATCAGTACAATGCCTTGACAGCTGTAACGAAGAATTCTACTTATAAGCTTAATGACAAGGCTGTAGATTATGAGTACGATTCAGCTATGGAGCCTATCAACAATATCGTCAAGCAGTACGGTATGACAATCGAGCAGTACGCACAGGCATACGGTACAGATGAAGAAGGTCTCAAGGCTAAGGTCAGAGAGCAGGCTGAGAGCGTTAGCAAAGGAAAGAGTATAAGCAATAGATGCAATCTATAAGAAAGAGAAGATGTCTTTAAAGGATGAAGATTATCAAAAGATTATAGAGCAAGCGGACTTACCACAACAAAGGACGAGCTTTGTATAAAGCAGTCAGCAAGGACAAGGTGGGAGCAGGCTGTAAAGTCTACACAAACTTCGTGTAGAAAAGCAGAAGGCATCTACCGTAAACTTAAAACGGTGAGACTGTAGGCGAAGGCGACAGACAAGGCAGGCGAGCACAGAGAGCAGCGAGTGCAGCAGAGAGTCAGGCCGGAGAGAGCGCTGCAGCAGAGAGCGAATCTGCACAGAGCAGTGAGGCTGCACATTAATGAAAGCACTTTTTCTTTTGATATAGATGGAACTTTGATTGACAATGAGACCAAACAAGTGCCTAAGTCAGCACTTAAAGCATATAAAAGAGGCAAGACAGGCGACATTTGACATTTATCAATACCGGCCGTGAGAGTGTATCATCGGCAATATAAAGAGTCGCTCTAAATGGATTGATATATGCGGATGCGTCACAGATGGTCGTAGGAGATAAGACCATCTTTGAGAAGAGGGTAGATCATAAAAGAGGCATTGAAATAGCAGAAACTGATGGAAGAAATTCAATGTTGGTAGGTATGGAGGCAAGCGCAGGGAATTTGACTTTTGCCAGGCAGCTGTGTATCCGAGGACTGACTGGAGGGTCTGGATGCAATAGAGTACGGTTATAGAGCCGTCTGTGGGTGATTTGACAAGGATGTATCATGACTCTTGACAAGTTTTATTATTTGACGATCTCAGATTAAAAGATTGAAATCACCTTTGACCATCAGAACGATAATATATAATAAAGAAATGAATATACTCCATTTGATTGAAGAAAACATCAAGAATCAAATAGTTATAGAGACAATTGAGTCAAGATCTGATTTGAATTTGTCTGCTTTTTTTAGAAGAAAAAGCATTTGTATACCCTGCTTCGCTGCAATGACAACAGCCTTTACTGCGGATGGAGCTCCGATTTATCAAAGAGAGTTAAGGTACATAATACCGGAAAAGGTGCAAAATATACCAAGGCGAGGCTTCCGGTTAAACTTGTCTACTTTGAGGTATATGAGGATAAGATAATTGCGATGAAAAGAGAGTATGAGATAAAACAGTTGACAAAATTGCAAAAGGAAAGATTGATAAATGGCATTGAAGATATTGTATGAGGATAAGGATATTGTAGTGGTAGTAAAGCCAAGAGGCGTTTTTGAGCCAGTCAAGTTCAAGCTTTGAAGAGGATATGGTAAGCCTTTTAAAGAAACATTTGGGAAGGGACGGTTATATAGGAGTAATACACAGACTTGACAAGCCTGTATACGGTGTAATGGTCTATGGAAAGAATAAAAAGGCTACAGATATACTTTGCAGTGATCTGAGGAAAAAGAATATAGGAAAGATATACGAAGCTTTGGTGGAAGGACTGCCAAGTGAAGATACAGGCAGGCTGACAGACTTTGTAAAGAAAGAAAACAATAATATCAGCAGAATAGCGGATAAAAACACTAAGGATGCCAAGGAAGCAATACTTGAATATAAGGTTGTGGATACAAAGCACAGTGAAGGTACGGATATTACAAGGCTTAGAATAAACCTGCTTACAGGAAGGCACCACCAGATAAGGCTTCAGTGTGCCGCTCACGGTTTTCCGCTTTTCGGTGATTATAAATACAACAAAAGATTGGCAAAAAGAAAAAAATCGAATATGATAAAGTACTGACTTTGGCGGCTGTAGAGCTAAGTTTTAATCATCCAAAGACAGGTGAAAATATGAATTTTAAAATAGATGCGATTTTTTTAAAAAAATCAAAAAAAACTATTGACAAAGTGCAATTAAAAATGATAAAGTTAGGAAGTACTAACCAAGAGGAATAAATTTCTTTAAAAAAATAAAAACGGAGGTAGGTATGCCGTTGAGATAGTAAATAAGCTGGCAACTGATGGTGAGAACAGTGTAGAACTCAGACTTATCATTCAAAAATGCCGCAGTGCTGAAGGGGAAAAAGGATTTCGCATGCTCTTTTTAAATGACAAAGAGTTGGCCAGAATAAGTATGAAACTGCATAATACGAATATCAGCTTGATTATCCTTTGTACCTGTAAGAAACGACATTTGGTGATGGTATACAGAGCAAAAGAGTTGGAAGAACATCTGAGGAGTAAAGAGGTTAGTGACTACCTGAGAGAGTTTGGTTATAGGAGAGATGATTTTATATCAAATCTTATTAGACTGCATCAAAGGATGAACGGCTTTTATAATAAGATGAAAGAGTTTCCACATGAGGTCGGCGTATTCCTGGGGTATCCGATATGTGATATAAAGGGTTTTCTTGAGAACAAGGGAGAGAGATATTTACATAGCGGTTATTGGAAAATATACGGCAACTTGGAGGAGACCAGAAAAAAGTTTCTAAGCTATGATGAGGCGAGAGAGATTGCTATTGATGAGTTTTTATCCGGTAGAGAGCTGGAGAGTATAGCTTGTTGATAATAGTTTCAGCCTAGAAATAAGGAGAAAAAGATGGATAAAGCAATTATTGTTTATTGGAGTTCAACAGGAAACACAGAGGCTATGGCAAATGCGATAGCTGACGGAGTAAAGGCTGCAGGCGGAACACCTGAGCTTGTATTTGTTGACAGTGTAAATGTTGACGAGTTACTGGCACAGCCTGCATTTGCTATCGGATGCCCTGCAATGGGTGCCGAGGAGTTAGACGAATCGGTAGATAGCTTTGTAACAGAGATTGAAGGCAAGGTATCAGGCAAGAATATCCTTCTGTTCGGTTCATATGATTGGGGCGACGGAGAGTGGATGAGACTATGGGTTGAGCGTATGCAGAATGCAGGTGCCAATATCATAGGTGGAGAAGGCATTATAGCAAACCTTGAGCCGGATGAAGACGCAAAAGCTGCACTTGAGGCGGCAGGAAAGCAGTTAGCTGCATTTTAATTTTTAGGTCTTAACATTAGGTTTTCCTAATTTAAGATATGGTAGCTGTTATTTAATATGGGCGGCTATCATATATATCAAGTAAGACTTGAGCAACCTTATTTGATAATATACAGTGTTACACATATTGAAATTTCCTTCATTTAAAAAGACAGGCCTTGAGCAAGCCTGTCTTTTTATTTGTAATAAATATTTATACATAAGATATACAGTGCAAAAACACTTAAAAAAATCGGCTTAAAATATGAGATTTTACCACTTGACAGTTTACAAAGTCCATTGTATAATCCCATCTTCAACAGTTGATAGTAGAAAAGTGGCTCAAAAACCCTGTATTTACAAGGCTTTTAGCCACTTTTTTTCTTCTTTGCAAAAAAATGTTGTATGGAACATCTAGGTTGAAATTTTTTTATCTTTTTATTTAAATCTTTTGGCTTGTAGTATTTTTTTGTCTAACCCAAGGTCCATTATAGCATTTAATGCCGTTAGAACTTGGGAATTATTATATGTCGACATATAGCATACATCCTCCAAGTTAGCTACCTGTATGTTGTTTAAAGTTTTTTTATAACACTGTATACAGTGAAGTGTGTCCCATAGATGTCAAGTTTCTTTTCCAGAAGTCTATATATAGGAGTGCTGTGTAACAGATCATAAAAGTGTGCGACTATACGTTCTCTTTTTTTGATGAAATACAGGTCTGGCTGAGAAATTGGTTTTCATTACTCTGAAGCAGTCTTCTATTTTTATATCTGTTTGAGCTGATCTCTAAGATATACTTAGCCGAATCGTTAAGGTTCGTTGCCACTGCATAGAATCCGTCATACTTCTTCCTCATTGATAACATCAAGATTAAGCTCATAGGTATCTACAGTTTCTTCGCCTGAACGTGTAGTTGTAGTTCGCTTTATAAAAACGTGTTATGTCATTTGCTCCTTTTTTGTAGGCTTCAGGGTCTATGTTTGTAAGGAGCTTTTTTGCTCTTTCAATCTGACGATTACGTACGAATCTTTGGTATTCCATCATCTTTCTTGAGAATGAGACAATAATCTTTTGAGGAATTATAGCCTTTTGATTTAATCTTCCTAACAGTGCCGTTCTTGCACATCTTCTTCATATAGTCCTAGGTCGAAAGCTTTATCAGCCGGTATAATCTTATATATTCTATCTTCATAAAGTGATGCGTTAGACTTGTCAAATCTGTCAAAATCTTTCATTTGCTTTATAGTTGCCGGTTTATCATTAGATAATAAGCGATAATCAATATCACTAAACACAGCTTCTTTTAATGTGTTGGAAAGCATCTTTATAGATTGTGTGACAATAAAAGCTCTACCGCCCATTGAATTAAAAGTTCCTTATGTTAAAAAGATCCCTAAGCCTGCATCAGCACAATAAATAAACTTTTTCCCTTTAAACATAGTTATAAGCTTTTGCTCTAAAGGAATAGCAGTGGTTTGCTCATTATCAGAACCTGATGTAATACACATAGACAGCGGTATTCCGTCTTTATCCATAAATAATCCCATTTGTGCAATAGGATTTGGTCTATGTTCTTTACTCACACCATATTTTTCTTAAACCTTTAGTTACCTCACCGGTTACTGCGTCTACATAGTCGTCATCATTTGATTCTATTTCAAAGTAATAGTTTGAACAGTCATAAAAAGCATACAGAGGTATCTCTTTTACTATCTTATTACTGGCATCATATAGATGAGAGATATATTCATCGTAATGATTGTACATTATATCAAGCGTACGAAGTATATGTTCATAACCAAAGTCAGGCTGTTCATAATAGTCGGAAATACTTTGATGAGTACCAAGCTTAGAGTCAGGGCTAAGGATTCGCGAATAGGTAAGGAATCTATTTACCTGATTAGGATCAAACTGTATCTTGGCATCTTTTTGTGATACTTTTTAAAGAATGATCCGATCTTAAGGTCATGATAAATCTGTTGAAGAAAAAAATATCCGATATTTAAAAAGTTTTTGACTTTGATACTATATCATCTTGATATGTTATTTTTCTCATTAAAGTCAAACTTAAAAATCTAAAGCTACCGTTTGATTATTTTTTTCAGCTCCTCGTTATATCTTTTGGACCTCCTTTTAGCATACTCCAGAGGGTCGGTGGTAGTCTTTAAAAAGTTCGGAATGTTTTTCCTATACGAACTACATTTTTTTAGTAGTGGTCTTTTTTTCCATTACGGATTCTCTTTGAATAAAAATAAGTGGGATCCTTTGATTTTTTTGTCATACCAAAGCTTCATACTTTATTATATCATATAATACAACAAAATACAACAATAAAATAAAGAAAATTTGACATCAAGAATCCTTTTATTTACAAGGCTTTTAGAGGACTTTTTATACATGACTAGTGTTGAAGACCCGATACAGTGCAAAACACTTAAAAATCGGCTTAAAATATGAGATTTTACCACTTGACAGTTTACAAAGTCCATTGTATAATGCATCGGAACTAGTTAGATTATGTATTAAATTCGCCACATACGCCGGTATAGTGGTTTTTTCTAATCTTAAACGAGTTGACAGATTGAAGTTAAAGTTTTGACTTCAAAATAAAAAAATATAAGGACAGTTTTACTTAAGCAGGAGTGAAATAGAAGTCAAAAATGGAGGAAATATGGCAGAGAAAAAGCATATATTAACTTATGAGGGACTTAGAAACTTAGAGGAAGAGCTACAGGATCTGAAGGTAAATAAGAGAAAAGAAATAGCCGGAAAGATTAAAGAGGCCAGAGAACAGGGCGATCTCTCAGAGAATGCAGAATATGATGCTGCCAAGGATGAACAAAGAGATATAGAGGCAAGAATAGAACAGCTTGAGGCACTACTTAAAAACGCTGAAGTAGTTGTAGAAGATGAAGTTGATTTGGATACAATAGGTATCGGCTGTATGGTTAAGGTACTTGATAAGGACTTTGACGAGGAACTTGAGTTCAAAATAGTAGGTTCTACAGAGGCGGACTCACTTGCAGGAAAGATAAGCAACGAGTCACCGCTCGGTAAGGCACTACTGGGTAAAAAGGTCGGTGAAACAGCGGTAGTAGAAACACAGGCAGGTGTTTCAGAATATATAGTATTAGAAATACAAAGGGTATCTTAAGGAGGAAATATGGCAAAGAGCAATGAACCAATGGCAAGTGAGGATTTGAATCACATTTTAAAAGCAAGAAGAGACAAACTTTCCGAGTTACAGGCGGCGAATAACGATCCGTTCTTTATCACAAAGTACGATGTGGACAAGCACAGTGCAGATATAAAGGACAACTTTGATGAATTGGACGGAAAAAGTGTCAAGATTGCCGGCAGACTTATGTCAAAGCGTGTCATGGGTAAAGCATCTTTTTGCCATGTACAGGACTTAACAGGAAGGATACAGGCATATGTAGCAAGAGATTCTGTAGGAGAGGACGAATACAAAGCTTTCAAAAAGCTTGATATCGGTGATATCGTAGGTGTTACAGGTACGGTATTCAAGACACAGACAGGTGAGATAAGCCTTCATGCTACAGATGTGATACTGCTTTCAAAGAGCTTAAAGCCGCTCCCTGAGAAATTCCACGGACTTACAGATACAGATACAAGATATCGTCAGAGATATGTCGATCTTATTATGAATGAGGATGTAAAGGATACATTCGTAAAGAGATCAAAGATTATAACAGCAATAAGAAAGTTCCTTGACGGTCAGGGATTCATGGAAGTTGAAACACCGATGCTTGTAAGCAATGCGGGCGGTGCGGCAGCAAGACCTTTCAACACACATTTCAATGCGTTGAATGAAGATGTAAAGCTTCGTATTTCACTTGAGCTTTACCTTAAGAGACTTATTGTAGGCGGACTTGAGAGAGTATATGAGATAGGCAGAGTGTTCAGAAATGAGGGCGTTGATACAAGACATAACCCTGAGTTTACACTTATGGAGCTTTATCAGGCATATACAGATTACCACGGTATGATGGATCTTACTGAAAATATGTTCAGATACCTTGCAGAGCAGGTTTGCGGTACTACTACAATACCTTATGCCGAGGCAATGATTGACCTTGGAAAGCCTTTTGAGAGAATCACAATGGTTGAGGCTATAAAGAAGTACTCAGGCATTGATTTTGACAAGATAGAGACAACAGAGGAAGCAAAGGCACTTGCAAAGGAAAAAGGCATTGAGTTTGAAGAGCGTCACTCAAGAGGCGATATCATCAATCTCTTCTTTGAGGAGTTTGTAGAGGAGAAACTTATACAGCCTACATTTGTAATGGATCATCCTATAGAGGTGTCACCACTTACAAAGAAGAAGCCGAGCGATCCGAGATATGTAGAAAGATTTGAGCTCTTTATCTACGGTAGAGAGATGGCAAATGCGTACTCCGAGCTTAACGATCCGATCGACCAAAGAGAGAGATTCCAGGCACAGGAAGAAGCATTTGCAGCAGGAGATGAGGAAGCAAATCATACAGATGAAGACTTCTTAAATGCACTTGAGATAGGTATGCCGCCTACAGGAGGTATCGGATACGGTATCGACAGACTTGTAATGTTGCTTACAAACTCACCTGCAATCAGAGATGTATTGCTCTTCCCTACAATGAAGAGTCTTGATAAGCCGCTAATGCAGGAAATGAAGAGTCTTCAGATTCAAATACAGGCTTCTTTACACCTAATGAGAAGATAGATTTCTCAAATGTAAAGATTGAGCCGTTATTTGAAGAGAGTGTAGACTTTGAGACATTCTCAAAATCAGACTTCAGAGCGGTAAAGGTAAAGAACTGTGTTGCAGTTCCAAAGAGTAAGAAGCTTTTACAGTTCACTCTTGATGACGGAACAGGCAAGGACAGAACAATTCTTTCAGGCATCCATGAGTTCTATGAGCCTGAGGAGCTTGTCGGAAAGACACTTATAGCTATAACAAACCTTCCGCCAAGAGCAATGATGGGAATTGAATCATGTGGTATGCTCTTAAGCGCTGTAAATGAGCTTAAAGAGGGCGAGGGCGAAGAACTCCACCTTATAATGGTAGATAATCATATACCGGCAGGAGCTAAGCTGTACTAAAATAAATATAAAATTTCTAAAGCCATGATATCAAAACACAGGTTTGACGTTAGAATAAATAGCTGATATGCATGATAACAAGAGCACTTCTTAGAGATAATCTGAGAGGTGCTCTTTTTGTACTAAAAAATATATCCGGCGGTTATATTATGAAAACAGCTTGCGAATAGATTGCGTTTAGTAATCAAACAAGATATAATGAAGAAAAATAGGAGGTGATATCTATGGCAAGAACAGCAAATGTATTTGCGCGTGTCGAACCTGAAGTAAAAGAACAGGCGGAGCAGGTGCTTGATAGGCTTGGTATCCCGATGTCCAATGCAGTAGGAATGTTTCTGAGGCAGATTGTACTACAGAGAGGGATTCCCTTTGAAATGAAACTTCCGGCTTGTGAAGAGCCCGTTGTATATGGATCTCTGACAAAGGAACAGTTTAATGCGGAAATAGAGAAAGGCATGGAAGATATCAAGGCCGGCAGAATATATTCGGCGGATGAGGTTGAAGCGGAAATCAAACGGGAATTTGGTAAGAGATGAGTATTGAAGCGGAAAACCTTGACTCACTTCGTAAACTGGTAAGAGAGTTGCAAGCAGAAAATACTTTGTTAAAGAAAAAATTAAAGAAAGCTAATATAACATATCCGGAAAGTTGTATATTTGAAGAAAAGATAGAAAATACGTCTGAGTTTGATCCGGATCAAGGCGAAAGAATTATCAGAAAGTATATTACTGAAGAAATGGCAAATAGGTACTTTGCAATGTTCTGGGGGAGAACAGATGTGTATGCAAAGAGAGGGAAAAACGGTGGATATTTTCCTCAATGTAATAACCGCTGGAATGATAGACTTTGTCCCAAACAGCAAGGTGAGAAAATACATTGTGAAGATTGTAAGAACACAAGCTGGACAAAACTTACTGCTAAAAAAATAGTGGAGCATTTATTAGGATATAAAGATGACGGTTCGGATGTTATAGGCGTCTATCCATTATTACCGGATGGTACATGCAGGTTTATAGTATTTGACTTTGATAATCATGAAAAGGGTGCAGAAGAAACAGATTTTGCAAATTCGACTAAAGACTGGCATAAAGAGGTGGAAGCTTTGCGTCTTATTTGTGAAAAAAATGGAATCACTCCGCTGGTAGAACGTTCAAGATCAGGACAAGGAGCATATGTGGATATTTTTTTCAAAAAGCCTATTCCTGCTTCCTTAGCACGCAACTTCGGTTACCTTTTTGTTGGATAGAGGTCAATCTTTAATTAATATGAAGTCATTCCAATATTATGACAGAATGTATCCATGTCAGGATAATGCAAACAGTATAGGAAATCTTATTGCTCTTCCATTGCAGGGACAGGCACTAAAAAATGGAAATAGTGCCTTTATTGATAGTAATTGGAATGCCTATCCCTGATCAGTGGGATATCTTATTAAATCATACAATGAAGTTGTCTATAGAAGAAATAGATGTTTTTATGAAAAAAATGGAATGCTGAAATCGCTGAAACGACAGGTGCTGTGCCTGATGTTATGGAATGTAGACCCTAAAACCATGGAAAAAGAAACAAGTATTTAATAAATCTGATGTTGTAGGTAAAATGCATATTGTTCTTGGCGATGGGGTATATGTAGATGCATTGAATCTTATGCCAAGGATACAGAATCAAATAAGAAGCTTTAGCTGCATTTGACAACCCTATCTTTTATAAGAATAGGCGCTTAGGATATTCAAATTATTATAATTTTAGTGCTGTTTATATGGGAAAGGATATTGACGGATATATTCGTATTCCAAGAGGACTTAGAGAACAACTTATAAATAATTGTAAAGAAGCCGGCATTGAGTACGATATTAGTGATCAAAGAGAAATGGGAAGACCTATAAAAGTTTTTTTAATGGAGATTTGCGTACAGAGCAGGATTTGGCGGCGGACAGAATGTTACAAGATGACTATGGAGTGCTTAGTGCAACTACTGCATTTGGAAAAAAACGGTGGTCTGTAGTTATTTGATATCACAAAGAAAAAGTCAGTACATTGATTCTTCTTCATAGCAAAGATTTGATTGAACAGTGGGTAGAAGAATTAAATAGGTTTTTAATTATAAAAGAGAAACTACCAATTTATAAAACAAAGACAGGTAGAGAAAAACGAAGAGATAGTGTCATAGGAGTATTAACGGGTAATAAGAATACACTTACAGGGATTATTGATGTAGCTATGATTGGGTCAATGTATAGTAAGGGAAATTTCAACGATTTTATTAATTCCTATGGGCTGGTCATTATGGATGAATGTCACCATTGTGGATCTAATACCTGATAGAAGTAATGCAGAGAGTAAATTCTGATACGTTTATGGAGTTTCAGCAACACCAAAGCGTGGGGATAGTCTTGAAAAAAATAATATATGTTACTAGGTCCGTAAGACATAGTTATACTGCAAAAAGAACGTGCTAAAGAACAAGGGATTGGACATTATGTATATCCAAGATTTACAAAGGTTATTGATACAAATGAAACTATGAACGATATTAATGCTGCTTATAATTTGATAAGTAACAATAAAATAAGAAATGAAATGATTGTTAATGATACAAGACAGGCAATTGCCGATGGGAGAACGCCTCTTATCCTTACAAGATATAAGGAACATGCAAAAGAATTTACTTGATAGTCTGTCAGGCGCAGCAGATTATGTGTTCTTGCTTTATGGTGATAATAGTGATAGTGAGAACTTTGAAATAAGAAAAAAATTTAAAGAAAGTTCCAAATGAAAAAAATCAATTATTTTTAATAGCTACCGGACAGAAGATTGGTGAGGGATTTGATTTTTCCAAGATTAGATACATTGATGTTGGCATCACCGGTTTCATTTGGTGGAAGATTGGAGCAGTATGTTGGGAGATTACATAGAGATTATGAAGGTAAGAAGTATGTAGTTGTTTATGATTATATAGATGCTCATTTAAAAGTTTTTTTGAGAAAAATGTATTCAAAACGTCTAAGAACTTATAAGCGTTTAGGATATTCTATAATTTCGAATGTGATATTAGATAAACAAGTTGCAAAATGCAATTTATGATTCAGGGAACTATATTGATATATTTGAACGAGATATTATAGAGGCAGAAAAGAGAATAATTATTTCAAGCCCACATATTGTACAGGAGAGGGTTGATAGAATAATTTATATTACAAAACAGCAGGTGGAAGCAGGATGTAAGATAGTCGTGATAACAATTGATCCTGAAAAAAATGAGCTTTTGAAGTATTAATGATTATCATGAAATGATTAATCAGATGAAAAATATCAGGAATACAGGTTGTTATTAAAGATGAGGTGGATGAACACTTTGCAGTCATAGATGAAGAACTGGTATGAGCATGGTGGTATGAGTCTTTTAGGAAAGGAAGATGTGGGATAATTTGATAAGGATAAAAATCTGTTGTTGTAGCAGAGGAGCTGTTGGAATTATCGTTTGGAAATTATCAGTTTCAAAACCAACAGTATCAATTCGTTGTTTTTTTGAATATTTGTAGATAATGTCAATGGTATAAACAAACAAAATTTATTATAAGTCGGATGTTGAAAAGCTAATATTTGCAGTAAAGATAAATTGGTGTAGTTGACATGTATGGAAAGTTGCAAAAAGAAAATTAAAAATAAAGATATATAAAATGAACCTCAGAGGTTAATTTAAAATTTGACAAAAATTTATATTCATATAATATAAATTTACCTCAAAGGTAAATATATATGAGAGGCAATGCTTTGGATATTACTTACAAGAATAAGAAAATTGAAAGGATTTGTACGGATGCCAAAAACAGCGGAGAGAACCTATGGTCGAGAAATGGCAGATAAAAATACATCAGCGTATAGATGAAATTTGTGCTGTAGACACGGTTGAGATAATGATACAGTTTCATATCGGGCGATGTCATGCACTTAAGCAGAATAGGAAAGGACAATATGCAGTGGACTTGGTTCATACATACAGATTGGTATTTGAGAAAATTGGTAATGAAATTCAAATAGCAAATATTTTGGAAATTGTTGACTATCATTGATGGTTAATATTTCAAGTCGGGGAGGTAGCACAATGGTTAGAAGTCGCAGTTATATTGCAACGCCACCCGGAGCGACAATTAAAGAGCAGTTAAAACGACAGGGGAATGAGCCAGAAGGAGTTTGCTGCCAGAATGGATATGTCTGAAAAAAACATATCAGTAAGCTCATTAATGGCGATGTACAGCTTACACCTGAAAACAGCAGTCAGATTAGAGATGGTTTTAGGTGTTCCTGCTAAGTTTTGGAATAATTTGAGTCAATCTATAGAGAGAAGATTATTAAGGCAGAAGCAGAAAATGCAATGGAAGACGATAAAGAGATGGTAAAAAAATTCCTTTATAGGGAGATGGTAAAATTCGGTTGATTCGGATGCCGTAGAATCTAATGAAAAGGTTGTTAATCTTAGGAAATTTTTTTGAGGTTGTTGAACTTTTCTTATCGGAAAGGAGCAGATTACAAGAATTGCATGTAGACGTTTGGCAATTACGGAAAAAAAGTGATTTGGCTTTTAATGGCGTGGGCTCAAGAAGCAAGGATTAAGGCGCGTAATATTCAAACAGCTTCCATAAATATCAAAGGGTTAACTTCAGTTTTGAATGATATAAGAAATATGACGGTTCTTAGCCCAAAAAGAGTTCTGTCCTAAGATAAAAAAATATCTTGCAGACTGTGGTATTGCTTTAGTATTTTTTTGCCACATCTTGAGGGATCTTTTTCTACAGGGAGCTTCTTTTTATAGATGGGAATAAGATTGTTCTTGGACTTACTGCAAGAGGAAAGGATGCAGACAAGTTTTTGGTTTAGCTTATTCCACGAACTTGCACACATTGTTCTTGGCCATGTGGGGCAGACAAACGGTACATCTGAAGATGATGAGAAAGAGGCTGACAGATGGTCAGGTGATACACTGATTGACTCTAAAGACTTTGAAGATTTTAGAAGAAATGGAGATTATTCAGAAAGCCAAGTACTTCAATTTGCAAAGGCACAGGGAATCGCTCCGGGATAATAGTCGGAAGAATGCAGTTGGAAGGGATGATTAAGTATAGTATGTTAAATAAGTTGAAAGAGAAATATGAAATAGTTATTTAAATCTGTTATCAAAAAAATATAAAGTGTCGGAAAATTCAGAGATTTGATTTAATTATAGGTGGAAGAATTAATATTACTATATGATTATGTAGTCACTAAATGAAGTAAAAAACTAAATTTTATGCTAAAATAAAAGGGCAATCCTACATAGGACTGCCCTTTTAGTATACAAATTTCAGGGGGATATAATGAGAGAATTTAAAACCGAATCAACCCTTATTAATGGCAATCTGGCATTATCTATAGCACCTGCACTAACACCAAACGGTGTAGAGAATGACCCTTTATTTTTCAATGGGGAGATTATATACCCGACAATAGTTTCAGGTGGACTTTTGGTACTTGCAGATATAGTCAGTACAAGATACTTTAAATACGTACCGGTGGACCAAAGAGACCCTATCCTTTCCGCTCAGGGTGACAGACTGAGGGCAGAATGCTTCTCAGCTTGCAACGGTGTTTATGCAAGAATGGATGTATTCCAAAGTGCTTTGGACGGTGACATACTTTATGGTACTACAAATGTGGATATAGGCAATAATTTACGAAAGTCTCTTCTTAATATAAGACAAGGAGACAGATTAAAGTTTAGAATAGGAGATGAAGGATTTAAGACCTTGCACAGTAAAAATCTTGATAATGGAAGTTTGCTTACAGACATAGTTACTCAAAGGCCTGTAAAGATGCCTGACAGATGGATAAGAGCACTTGGAAATTGTGCTATGCTGCATCAAAATATGAAATACAAGTTCCATGTCGAGGGAATGCAGGCAAAGTCATTTATTGCAATGTTACCCTCTGTTACAGGAAAGGAAAAATCCGGATGGCTTACACCCACAAAGACAGGCGTGATGTTAAAATCAAGAGAAGAAAAAAACAGTGTATATATCAGCGGACTTCACAGGCTTAGTGCACTAAAAAAAGTGATGAGCAATGTAAACTCAATATTTTTTTACGCACCTGAGAATGATGAACCGGGGCAGATGATGATTGAAGTATGTATGACAGGCGCAAATATTACGCTTGGTTTGACGGCAAAGAGCTATGAAGGTTATTCAGGTGAGGGGGCATTACTTGATTCACTCTCAACCACTAAAATACTTGAATGTGCAGACAAAATTGATAATATATTAAATTTTGAATCAAGACTTGATATTGATAAAATATCAAAATCAATCGGAATAGTAAAAAATGATATGAATGATGCAATGGAGCTGCTTGCCGTTTCAGGGAAGCTCGGTTTTGATGTTCGAGAGAGAGCATTTTTCCATAGGGAATTGCCTGATGATCCGGATAGAGTTTTAAAGGATAATCCCAGGCTTGTAGGAGCAAAAAAACTGCTGGAAGATACTGAGTATATTGAAGATAATATATGGCATGTAAGATCGGGAGAAACTAAGTATAGAGTTATTTATCCTACAGATGAAAATTTGGAGAATGCAAAATGTACCTGTACATGGTATCTGAAACATCAAAACAGTAGAGGACCATGCAAGCATATTTTGGCGGTAAAACTGAAAAAAGGAGTATAGTATGGCAAGTAAATTAGAAAAAGCTGCAGAAATATATCGTTCTCTCGGCTATGAAGAGACAGATTTTGACGATATTTTAAATCTCGGAATAGGAAGCAAAGAAGAACAAAAAGAGGCAAGAGAAGGATTAAAATCCGGAGACTGGACAGAGATAAAACAATTATCAGATAATACATATGGATTTGTTTCTGTGGTGGATGTAAATCTTGAAAAAGCTTGCAATCTTTTGCTATAAGAGTGGGTGTGGATGCCAAGCGAGCTGCAAAGATTCTTAGAAGAAGCAGTGAAGTTGCCCTAAAGGCTATTGAGGATAGAGGTGAGACTTTTGCAATGAACTTTATACAAGCCGCCTGCGCTTCAAACAGGAGAATATGGGAGCATTCCCTGTCAGTGCTTGGTATGTTGGCATTAAAACTTGTGCATGAAATGAATCTTGAAATTCCCGAGTCTGTGGAGTATATGAAGGACTGGGCAGCTGTAGCGGCAATTCTTTTGACATCAAAAAGAAAAGACTACAATTTTGATGAGAAGTTTGTAATTGAAAAGAGTGAAATTTTAAGAAGATTTAATGAGCATATAGAAGTAGGCGTTGCCTTGAATGTGCCTGCAACCGGACCTTTTTCAAAGATACTTATATGGGGTGTACAAAATAATCTCATTACAAAGGATACTGCTATGGAACAGGTGTTTTACGGACTTAGCATTGCACAAAGGCCGGGAGACAGAAAAGAATATGTGAATGTATTGGAACAAATCGGAATTACAGATGAAGAGATAAAATCAAGAGTAGAAACAATTATTCCACTGCTTGGACTCGGAGAAACGGCTTTGATGGAGAGATTTGCTCCTGTACTTATAGAGAGTGATACAGACGACTGGCTATATCCTATACTGATTTCCTGCAGTTCTGCAAAGGTGAAAAAAATAAAAAAACTGATTTTAAACACTGTTTTAAAAAGGGAAAAGCCTAAGTCGGTAAAAGAGTATGAAGAATGGCTTCTACTTTATAAGCAGGATGAGGATAAAAGTATAGCAAAGCTTGCGGGAAGTATTGAAAAGGCTTGGGGACTGGAGATAGAAGATGAAGATGTAAAAGAAGAATTGCAAGGACTTTGGAGAGAAACACCTAAACTTTGGGAGGTGCCAAGGTTTGAAATAGGAGAAGTTTCGCCGGAAAATCTGACTGATCTGTTGGCAGTGATTTCCGACAGAAAAGAGTATATTGACGATGTGGCTTTCGAGAGATTTATTGCAATGGCAAATAATATTGCACATAAAAATCCTGATGAAGCAAAAATAAGTCTGTCAGGAATTACAATAAATGATTCAAGCGGTATGTCGGCACTTGGAAGATGGGCAAAAAATATTGAGAATAATGTATGTCCGGACAGTAAGACGAATGAATGGAACGGTGAGAAGGAAGTCTTAAAAATCAGGTATAGCGGATTAGTTTATACAAGAAGAGTAGTATTATTTGAGTCGATAGATAAATGGCCATGTATATTAAGTACACCAAGTTATGAGGACCTAGCATATCTTTACCTGATTTAACAGATAGACTTATCAGGTATAAGAATGAGAATTTTTTTATATGTCGTTGAACCGGATTTACAGTTTGCAATTACAAGGCTTGATATTGAACGTATTACAAAAAGAAGATAAAAAAAGGTTTTTGGAAAAACAGATGGCTTAAAATTAAAAAAATTTTACTTCCCTTGGGAGATTTTTTAAAGGATGAAAAGGGAGAAGATATCTTTGCTGAGGAAATCATAAAAGATTACTTGGATGACCCATATGTTGAACCTAAATTTTCACTCGGAAAAAGCGCATATTGGAGAGAGGACGTTGATGTGCCGAAAAGCTTAAAGGCATTTCCTTTTAGACTTTCATGGTGCTATGAAGATATGTATTCTATATTTCCGACCTGGGGAGATTATTCACTTACTGCAATACGAAGAGATACTGAAGTCTATCATAGTCAGGGTATAAATTTAAGGCAGATAGCAAAAAGGAGAAAGCCTCTTACAAAAGGTGCAATAATGAACTGGATTGCAGCGTGGAGTAACTTAAGTGATGAGAGAGCTGCGGATGTTATTGCGGCAACTCATGAAGCATGGGAAAGAGGACTTCTCTTACCGGGAGTTGCAGATATTTCATATTTGGATTGGAGCGGTGGTACACCGTCAAACTTGGCAAGTCTGGCTTTTGCAATGGACAATATGGCTAAAGATGGTATGCTAAGTCTTGTTTGGAAAGCCGCATGTGATATTGTGGAAGTATCTTTAACGTCGCCAAGAATACTCTCAGGTACTGCGGAGATGGTAAAGTTTATAAGAGATTATATTGATGAAGTTATTTTTGCAGTAGAAAATAAGCTTGCACCACAAAGTGCATTGGAAATGAATGCTGTAAAAAGTCTCGCCAAAAAATCCGGATCTTCAAAGGCTGTAGAATATGCCAAGGAAATAGTGAATAAGCTAAATTCCCTTGGTATGGACATAAAAGAAGAAAAAATTGATAAAGTACAGAATCAAAATACGCCGAATGATTTTGATGAAGTATGGGTGGCATTACCAAAGGCTAAAAAGCTTATCTATGATAATGTTGAGTTTAAAATAAATGTATTTGAAGTAAGAAAAGGTGATAAAGCTTTCAGCTTTAATTTACAATTACCGGATATCTCAGACAGGCTGTTTCAAGTATATATTTACGGATGGTTTTACGGAATTCAAAAAGAGGCTCAAATGTCGGGAGCTGTGGCCGACAACAACGGAAAAATCATAGATGAGAAAGAAAAGAGCGTATGGCTTCATTATGACCCTGAAAAGAAAAAGGTTGTAGTAAGTAAATATAGAAACTGGAGAGGTGAAAAAGAAGGACCTCTTGAGGGTGACTCAACACCTTACTCAAAGATATTTTTAAGTGTTGCAGTAAGTACTCTGGCACAGGATGGAGAGAGTATTTATGGCGCAAAAAGTCTTTTCAGACAACTGGTGGACTCGGGAGATTTATCCGTAGAGAATTTAAGAGAAATCATGAGAGAACTTTTATTACATGAGGAGATAAGCCCGGCAAAACTTGTAAGAATAGTTGAAAAAGAAAATAAGCTTTTAAGTATATGCTATGTAATGCTTGTTGAGTGTATCAAATACGCCGGAGAGTTTGTTGTAAAAAATAATAAGCCGCCTGTATGGATAAACAGAGTTTTGGATATCTGTACTTATTATGCCGACTATTTAAGGGAAGCAATGAAGAGAGGATTTATTTCAAAAAGAAGATGCCAAATGGTCCGGACTTTTAGAAATTGCAAACTGTACTGCCAAGTCCACTGCAGTGAAGAAGGCAAAGAGTTTGGCAAAAATACTGGGGATAGGATGAGTTAAAGAGCAGGTTTTTAGGAGCCTGCTTTTTTAATGTGCAAAATATTGTACATTCTTTATGATATTTTAATATAGAAAATAAATCGGATGAAGAAATTTTTGGTATAACTAAAGAGGAGGTTGATTTTGAATAAATATGACAAAGTAATCGGGAAACAGTTTGGAATTATACAAGGTGAAAAAAATATCTTGTTTTTTTATTAAAAACCGGTAGAGGTGGAAGTATAGAAGGTTTTGAAAATAAATATTTGAGTATATGCAGCTTTTTTTATTTGAAAAATATGGTTATACATTTGTTGTTTCCGCCAATCCTAAAGATTCGGTATGTGATTTGGAGGAAGAAATAAAATGTATAAGTAAGTATGTGGGGAGTTATAAAGAAATATATTTTGTCGGAATTTCAAACGGAGCTTCGATAGGTGCAGCTCAGTGCAGAAAAAAATTGAAAAAAATAAAGAATGCTGTTTTAATAAATGCTCCATTGATGATCAATTTTCATAAAATAAAAGAAGGTGCCAAAAAGTTTAGAGGAAATAATATGTATTTTTTTGTATGGTGAAGACGATCCGTCATATCGCTATATTGAAATCTTAGACAGCATAAAAAATACTGCCTGTAAATATAAAATAATTAAAGGTGAAGGACATGATTTTTCAACAGAATCTTTGATATCCGAATTAAATTATTTTTTTGACGGGTTGAAGGCGGAAAATAAAGGTAATAGAAAAAAATCAGGTTATATTAGAGGAGAAGAAAAATGAGTGAATTTGATAAAATTATAGGATATGCCGATATTAAGGCGGAACTGATACGTTTTTGTGATGTACTAAAAAACTTTAAAGATTATAAGAGGCTTGGTGTAGAAATACCGAGGGGAATGCTTTTGCATGGTGAGCCGGGTATAGGAAAGACTATGTTAGCTAAGAGCTTTATAAAAGAAAGCAAAATAAAATCATTTACAATAAGGAAGGATAAACACAGTAGAGAGTTTATTAATAATATCAGAGATATATTTGATAAAGCAAAAGAAGAAGAATTTGCCATAGTATTTCTTGATGATATTGATAAGTTTGCAAATGAGGATGAGTATCACAAAGATGCTGAGGAATATGTAGTTGTACAGTCCTGTATAGATGATTGCAAGGATTCAAATGTCTTTGTTTTGGCTACAGCAAACAGTATATATTTTTTGCCGAATTCACTTATGAGAGCAGGACGTTTTGATAAGGTTATTCAGATGACATGCCCCGTTGGAGATGATGCCAAGAAGATAATAAAGCATTTTTTAAGTAAAAAACAAGTGCTTGGAGATATAGATATAGATGATATATCAAGCTTTATGGAAGGACACTCATGTGCAGAATTGGAAATGGTAATAAATGAAGCCGGAATTTATGCGGTATTTGACAAAAGAACAAAGATTGAGCAAAGAGATATTATAAAAGCGTGTATGCGTTTGATATTTGATGCACCTGAGTCGGTAGAATATATTGACAGTAATATTTTAAAAAAGGTTGCCATACATGAGTCAGGACATGCTGTTATTTCTGAAATATTGGAGCCGGGATCTGTAAATCTTATTTCGATCTGCGGTTACTCAAATAATTCAGGTGGGATAACCTCTGTAAGAAAACCTGAGGATTATAATTTTAATGTAGTTGCACAAGAGAATGAAGTCATCAGAAGCCTAGGAGGTAAGGCTGCGACTGAAATAATTTATGGAACATTTGATCTTGGCTGTGAGGAAGATTTGCATAAAGCATTTGGCTTGGCTACAACATTTGTTGACAATTACTGTGCATATGGATTTGATGCTTTTGAAAGAGGTAAGTCATCCCAATATTTATTGGAAAGTAAGGACAGAAAAGTTGACAAAGAGATGGATAGATATTATAGAAAGTCAAAGCAGATTATTGCTGAAAACAGAGGATTTCTTGATGCCATGGTTCAAGAACTTTTGAAAGAGAAAACACTTACTAAAAAGCAAATTAAGAGTATACGAGACAGTGTAGTGATTAGAGCTTGAAAAAAGGTTGTAATTATGTAGAATAAAAGTAATTATACATTATAAACTTAATTGAATAAGTTATTATGAGGAGGATTTATGGGATTTCCGATTGATTCTAAAGTGCTGGGACTTAGAGATATAATAAAGGAAAGGTATAGAATACCTATTTATCAGCGTCCATATGAATGGGCAGAAAAAAATATAAATGATTTTTTGAATACTATTTTTGAAGCATTCAGTACGAAAAGTGAAGTGGATGCCGGAAAATATGAAAAGTCCGTGTTTTTTGGTACAATACAGTTTAACAAAGAAACTAAAGATGCCAATATACTTGATATTGTTGATGGTCAACAAAGACTTACAACATTTTTACTTTTGTTGGATGTACTTCAAAAAGAGATAATCAAAAATCATCCGGGAGAAAATAACAATGATTATAGCAATACTATAGATTCTGAAGAACTCAAAAAAAGTACTGAGTGAGACTCAAATAAAAAAAGTTTCTCTAAATATTCTAAAAAAATAAGGAACAGTTAAGGAAGGCTACTTCTGAGTATTACGAACAAGAGTTTAAAGATAAAAACGAATTTTTTTATTCAGAACTTAAAGATTTTTGTATTGGATAATATATACTTTTGTAATACTGACTACCGAAGAAATGGATCTACCGGAAGTGGTGTCAGTCTTTAATACTATAAATACTACAGGTCTTGATTTGAATGCAACAGATATTTAAATTAAGATATTATAATTACCTTAGAAAAATCGATGATACAGACAACTGGATGAAAGAAATTGCCAATTGTTATAAATTGATAGATGATAGCAATAATGCTCTGGGCTTAGGCGGAAGAAAAGACCAGACAGAATTTAATATGTCGTGGGTTTTAGATATCTATAAACATATAATTTGTGCGGAATTTGGCTGGGGATTTTCTGAGGTATCCAAAAGCAATGAAAAGTTCTTTGATGAACTTTTCAAAGGAACAAAGCTTGAGGAGCAAAGTGACCTCAGTGTTCTGGAGTTTTCAACATTCAAGCATATAGTTGAAGAATTTATTAAGTATTGGCGTTGGATCGAAGATGTAAGGTATAATTGTGAACATCCTGAAATTGCAAAAGAAATCTTTTCGATTTATATGGTTGAAAAAACCAGATATAAAAGGTATTGGACCATACCTTTTGTTGTTGCATATTTTAAGGCTAAAGGAAAAAGCTGGAGCAATTACTATATAGATTCATTGAGAGTAAATATGTATATGTTTAGATTCTTTTTAATCTATACCGTTGTCAATGACAGAGTTATAAATCCTGTTCAAAATAAGGTTTGTGATGACTGCTTTAAATGGTTTAAGGAATGCAGTACTGATGAGATTATAAAAAATCTGAGAGATATCTTATGGTCACCGGTACGCAGTAAGGATTATGAACCTAAAGAAGATTTTTATAAAACTATCAAATCAGGATTATTTTACAATGCAAGTAGAGTTAGGCTTGTTTGCACACTGTCTGCATTACTTGATGAAGTAGCTAATTTGGGGAAATCATTTATTTGCCAAGAAAATGAAATAGTAATAAGTGAGCAAGAAATCTATGAAAAGTTTTTCCACTATGCAATCTATGAAAAGAATAAAAACCCTTATGATATAGAGCATATACAGGCAAGAAATAATTTCAGTGATAATAGTGATGAGTTTAACGGAATAGGAAATCTGGTTGTACTTGACAGTCATATAAACAAGAGTATTCAGGATGATGCTGTAAGTGAAAAAATTACTGAATACAAAAATTCACAATATGCAGCAGTTAGAATAGAATTTATGAAAGAATATGAAAGTTGTAGAGATTGGGATATAGAAGCTGTAAGAAAAAAAGGGCGGACAAAGAAATTGAAAAAGATAAAGATTTTTTTATGAATGAACCATTAAGAACAATACCTGTATTATGATACAGGCAAATATATTGAAACATTAGAATATAAGAATAAAATATCAATATCTGTTACAGTAGTATATTTGACATTGGAACGGGGGTGCATAGATGTATGGTATAGGAAATAAAAAGATGTTGAATATGTTTATACTTGAGATACTTCGCAATTATACTGATGAAAAATCATTCTTTGACACAACAAGAGATTATAAAGCTTTTTGGAAAAAGGATTATGGAACGGTATGTGACAGACGCTCTGTAAAGAATAATGTCTTGTTATTAAAAGAATTCGGTGAGAGCCATGGATTTGAAATATCAATGGAAGACGGATACAGAATGATTTTTAGAGAGTTTGATGATACGGAACTTAGAATACTTATAGACAGTGTTTTATTTTTCAAAAGCTTTTTTCTTCAAATCAGGCAAAAAGAATTGATTAAGAAAAATCAGAGGGCTTTCAAGTAAATACTTTTAATGCAAAAGTATCAAATATATGTAATATACCTGAACTTAACAAGAATATAAACAGACAAAACATCTACTCTATAGATAAGATAAATGATGCTATCTCAGAGGGACATAAGATTAGTTTTATATATAATGATATAGGAACCGATTTTAAGCTTCATCCAAGGAGAGAAGAGCGTTATATTGTAAATCCATACAGGATAGTTGCAAATAACGGAAAATTTTATCTGATAGGAAATTATGACAAATATGATAATGTAGTACACTTTCGTATAGACAGAATGACTGAGGTGCGTGAACTTGAAGACAGAGTTAAGCCGATGAAAGATGTGCCTGAGCTTAAATCCGGGATAAATCTTCCAAAGCATATGGCTGAACATATTTATATGTTCAGCGGTACAAGCACTGCTGTTAAGCTCCTAACAACAAAAGATATGATGTCTGAACTGGTGGATTGGTTTGGGACGGACTTTAGTATTATTAAAAAAGATGAAGAACGGATTACAGTAAGAGTCAACTGTAATGAAAAGGCAATGAAATTTTGGGCACTTCAATACGGTCCTTATGTAGAGGTGCTGGAACCTGAAAGTCTAAGGAATCAAATTAAAGAAAGTATTGCCGATATGTCAAAGAAATACTCGGATTGATAAGGGTAGTTTACGTAAGGCATAAGATAGAAAAGAGAGTGAACCGCTCTCTTTCTATTTTTCAAATAACAAGTTTATCATTTGTTCGGGATTATCTAAAAAAGATTTTGTTACTAAGTAAGATTCCGTTTCCTTATACCCCTTTTTTTCAATTCCCTCTTCATCAAATTCGTATATATCCGAATTTGGATATGCCAAAAGAATGGGTGAATGTGTAACAATAATAAATTGAGAATTTAGTTTTTCTAATTCTTTTAAAATACACAACATCGACATCTGTGTTGTGGGAGATAATGCAGCTTCCGGCTCATCTAACAAATATATACCGTTTCCTCTGAAACGATTCATCATTAAAGAACGAAAACTTTCTCCATGTGATTGAAAATGCATAGACTTTCCACCATAACCATCATAGAAACTATAATCCCCATCCGCAAGATTCTCAATTTCTGTTGCCACATTATAAAATGATTCTGCCCGAAGAAAAAAACCATCTTTTGCTTTTTTTACCCCTCTTGAAACTCGCATTACATCACTAAGCTCAGAGTGAGTATCTCTTGTAGAAAAACAAAAGTTTCCGGAACCTCCTTCAGGATTAAATCCTAATGTAACAGCTATTGCTTCTAATAAAGTTGATTTTCCCGTTCCATTATCACCTACAAAGAAAGTGACAGCTTTTCCAAAATCTATCCCTTGAAAATTTTTTACCCAGGGAATTTTTCTCAGATAACTTTCCTTCGGCAATTTATCACATTCTATATCAATTATAGATTTTATATATATCATAAAATAATTCCTCTTTCTATCCACCATAAACTACAGCATAATCTACGTTCATCTGAAGAAGCATCTTCAAAATAGCCTGCAATACTCATAAAGGGCTCATTAGTGCGATTTTTTGAGCTTTGCCACCTTAATTTTACCACAAATTAACGCTCTTTTTTATTAAAATAAATCCAACCGGACTCGTATACTACAGGTTTAATGACAGGTTGGATACTATATAATATACTTAGATCATCAAAACAAAGTATGTCTCCTATAGTTCAATGGATAGAATGACCGGCTACGAACCGGTTGATTCCGGTTCGAATCCGGATAGGAGAATGGATATTTTCCATCAATTTGATTGTAAGATATCAACTTATATAGGGCAGGTGTCCCGAGTGGCGAAGGGGGCGGACTGTAAATCCGTTACAAAAGAAACACCGCAGGTTCAAATCCTGCTCTGCCCATTATTTTTTATTCTGTGTTAAAAGATATAGGATTGGAAGAAAATAGTGATATAATAAGTATGTGAGAAATGCTTTTAAAGTATTGAGATTTAAACAGCGAAAGGAGATATTATGGCAGGAGATTTCAGATACGACATAGTAGAGGAGATTGGAGTTTTATCAGAGAATGCAAAGGGGTGGAGGAAGGAGCTGAACCTTATTTCATGGAACGGTGCCACACCGAAGTATGATATAAGAGAATGGGCGCCTGAACATGAGAAGATGGGAAAAGGAGTAACACTTACAAAAGAAGAACTTGAGGCACTGAAAAAGTTGATAAGCTTTTAAGGAGATAAGAGTATGAATGTTGTGAAATTGCCGAAAAACTTCAGGATGGCTTGTTATGATGTTATGGATGACAAGGAAGGTTCATTAGAAGAAATTGAAAAATTCTCAGAAAAGTTTCCGCATCAAGTTGCCGCAGTTTTAGCTGAAGCGGCTTATTTTGACGGGAATTTTTCCAACGCTTTGGACAGAGATATTACGGTACTGCCTTGGTTTGATGAGTGGCATTATTCAAATGTAAAAGATGAGCATATGGCAGCTATGACTACAGCAGCTATAGTGCTTAACAGGCAAAGTGAGTTGATTGATATATTTGAAGAAGAAAAAATAAGATTACAGGGAGAGAGCGGTAACGGGCCCAAAATTTTCTTTATTGATGCGATGATAGAATGTTTAAAGACCGGAGTTATGCCTTGTAATCGTATACGTGGTGATGCAAAGTTTAAAGAGGCAAATGACCCCAAATCAAAGGAAGAGCTTATAAAAGAGGTCAAGTTGAAAAATAAAAAGATTGAAGAAGGCAGTGTAGCGTGGAGGACAAAGCTTTTTACATTTTGTCGCCTTCAGGGATATCCGAAAGATGCTCTTGAAATATTTGAAGAAAGAATGAAATGTAAAGATGAAATGAGCGAACTTGACTACATTGAGGCGATTAAGCTTTACAGACTTTTTGAAATATGATGAGGCAATGAAGATAGTGGAAGAACTTGCAACATCAAGACTTTGGGTGGTTGCGGCTGCCACTCAAGTTCGGCCTATGAGTTTTTTCCTAGAGCCTGTTTTATGTCCATATCTGCTTGAATCTGAGAGCTTAGTACGTATTCGCAAAGCGTCAATTATTGATAACGGTAGCTTGATTCGTAAATAAAAAGGCATTCTCTGACAGAGGATGCGCTTATTTTACTTAAAAACAAGTGTTGAAATCACATACAATATTCCAATATGCAGAGGATAATAAATATAGAAGAAATTTTTTATACCCTTTCCTCTTTCACCGTTGTACAGTGCTATCGGAACGGCTGCAAATATCATGATACTTTGAATCCTGTCACCGACAATAAAAATATATGTCGACATTGCAACCAAGACAAGTATCTGAAGTACTCTGCTTTTTCTGAATATATAGAATAAAAGCCCCAAAAGTACAAAGAGGTAGCCGCCCTCAACAGTCAGGATATTTGGAAGATACAAAGAGAATATCGCGATATAACGTACAACATTAGGTGAAACGCTTTCACTTACGGAAAGTACTCCTCCAATGAGCATAGGCAATGTAAGCAAAACAGGTACAAAGCATAGAAGTATCGCACCTATTATCTTTGGTACAGACTTTTTGTGGATGCCGTCTACAAATATATCCCAGAACAACATATATAATCCTGTGACAAAGAATGTACTGAATGCATTATTTATAAGTACTACATTATCGTTTGGAAGAATACCCTGCAGTATAAAAGTAAAAGTTGACATAAACCAGCTTGCAATCAAAAGTCTGATTAAATATCTTTTTTTACTATGTGTGTAGTGAAAGCTCTCTGAAGAAGTAAATAAAAACATAGGAAATACAAGTCTTCCTAACATAGTAAGCCACATAGGTGCTCCGACATGTGAAAACATTTCATGAATGTGGTCAATGAACATCAGTGCGGCAGCAATAAGCTTAAGTGTAGTAGCATTTAAAAACTGCCAATTAAATTTTTTGGTTTCCAATAAATAACCTCCTTGAAAATATCGCTATATTGTAATAAAAACGGTAGAACATGTCAATATGGTAAAGTCAATTATTGCCCGATACGTTGACACGGGAAAGCGGTAGGATTATAATATAGTGATACTTGGAAACAGGAAAACCTGATACGCTAAAGTGTTAAGTTTTGGCTTAAGTTGATACAGGTATAATATAGAAATATAAACCGATATAGTTTTGACAGGATGGTGGTAGTATGAGACAATGTATGGATTCAAGCAATCTACATCGCAGACTGAAAAAGATAATAGGTCAGGTACAGGCAATAGATAAAATGGTAGATGAAGATGTGCCTTGTGAGGATATACTCTCTCGCAGATAAATGCGGCAAAATCAGCTCTGCACGGGTGTGGTAAGGTTATACTTGAAGGACATATCAAACATTGTGTACGTGACGGTATAGACCACGGAGATGTAGATAAGACCATAGATAATTTTACAAAAGCTGTAGAACGCTTTGCAAATATGGGATAAAAAACAGCTATGTACTAAGCAATAAAACTTCATAATAAGCATATAAGGCCGATATTTAGTTGTTAAGATTAGATATCGGCTTTTATTTTAAATTCTTAACAAACATATACCCATATAGGTATAAACAAAAAGATTGTTTGAAAGAAGGCTTATATGAAAGAGTTTATGAGCAAAATAGAAGACCTTATGGATTTTGGAGGAGTAAAGAAAGATATTATATTCCTTTGTATATCAGGAGCTGCACTTTTTTTCAGTATTACAGGATGGATAAAAGCACCTTTTAATTTGGCGTGGGTTGCTGTTATACTTTGCGGAGTTCCTATAATACTTGAAGCGATAATCGGACTTACAACGGAGTTTGATATAAAAGCGGATGTATTGGTATCTATAGCACTTATCGCAGCTATCTGTATAAGAGAGGATTTTGCGGCGGGAGAGGTAGCCTTTATCATGCAACTGGGAGCATTACTTGAAGACATAACGGTTGCCAAGGCAAGAGCGGGTATAGAAAAGCTTGTGAAGCTTACACCTAAAACTGCCAGAGTTATTGAAAACGGTACTGAAAGAATAACAGATGCGGACGAAGTGAAAAAAGGTGAGATTATAAGAGTGTTGCCCGTTGAGAGTATACCTGTTGACGGTGTTATATTATCAGGTACGACATCAATAGATCAGTCTGTAATGACAGGTGAGTCTGTACCGGTGGATAAGAGTGTCGGTGATGAGCTGGCAAGCGGTACAATAAATCAGTTCGGCGTATTTGAAATGAGAGCAACTAAGGTAGGAGAAGACAGCTCAATACAGAGAATGATAAAGCTTGTACAGTCTGCAGATGCAGGCAAGGCAAAGATTGTAGGTACTGCAGACAAATGGGCGACATGGATTGTAGTGGTGGCACTGTCGGCAGCGGCACTTACATGGCTTTTTACAGGACAGATAATAAGAGCGGTTACAATACTTGTAGTATTTTGCCCATGTGCATTGGTACTGGCCACACCGACAGCCATTATGGCGGCCATAGGTAATGCGACTAAGCACGGATTTTTGGTTAGAGAGGGTGACGCACTTGAGAGATTGTCAAAGGTTGATACGGTTGCTTTTGACAAGACCGGAACGCTTACAAGGGGAAAGCTTAGCGTGACCGAGTATAAGAGCGTAGATAATGAGTTTTCGGATGAAGATATTTTCTTATATGCTTGCGCAGCTAAAGCATTTTCAGAGCATCCTATAGGAAAGGCGATTGTAAACTCATATAAGGAAATAATTTCAAACAGTATATACAAATGCGAAGATTTTCATATGACTGTCGGCCAAGGAGTTTCTTCTGTAATAAACGGCAAGAGAGTGATTGCCGGAAACAAGAAGCTTATGAATGAAAATCAGATATCTGTAGATTGTGCAGATACAAAAAGATACGACAATCAAGGTTGTACTGTAATCTATATCGGAATAGACGGAAAATTTGCAGGTTATGTGGTGCTTTCGGACACATTGAGAAGTGAAAGTAAAAATATGATTGACAGCTTGAATGAAATAGGGGTAAGTCCTGTTTTACTTACAGGGGATAATGTAAATGCGGCCACATCCATAGCAAATGCATTTAATATAGCCGAGCAACTTGCGGAGTGTATGCCTGAGGATAAGTTAAACTTTATTGATAACAGAGAGAAATCAAAAAGTTCGGTTTGTATGATCGGTGACGGAGTCAATGATGCTCCTGCACTTAAGAGGGCTACTGTAGGTATTGCTATGGGAGGTATCGGAAGTGATATAGCCATAGAAGCTGCAGATATAGCACTTGTGGACGATGATGTGAAGGAACTTCCACATCTGTTGTCACTCTCAAAGAGGATGATGAACACGATAAAGTTAAATATGTCATTTTCTATGGGGTTAAACTTTATTGCAATAGTGCTTGCAATTACAGGTATTTTTAAATCCTATAGTGGGAGCATTGGTACACAATGCAGGTTCGATAGCGGTTATAATAAATTCTTCACTTCTGCTTAGGTGGAAAGGTTATATATAAAAGAGCAGGCGGTTCATTTTTGGACTGCCTTTTTTTAATGATTTAGTATATAATGATACGTGGTCAATTTGTAATGTTTGTATGAGACCGATAATCAAATACTATTTATAAAAAGAGGAAATGAGCGAAAAAGAAAAAATGCTTGCAGGAAAGATATATGACCCTACAGATGAAGAACTGACAATATTGAGGACTAAGGCACATAGACTTTCACAGCATTACAACACATTGTTTGAAGGTGATGATTTAAGGAATACTATTATAGATGAGCTGATACCAAGTAAAGGTGAGGGACTTTATTTACAAGGCCCTATTTATTTTGATTACGGTATCTTTACAAGCTTCGGGAAAAACTGCTATGCAAACTTCAATTTTACAGTACTTGATGTATGCCATGTGAATATAGGAAGTAATGTATTTTTCGGACCGAACTGCAGTCTTATGACACCGCTGCATCCGTTAAGGTGGCAGGAGAGGAATATCAAGTTTAAGGATGATAAAACAGCCTATGACGATGAGTATGCAAAGCCTATAAATATAGGTGATAACTGCTGGATTTCGGCAAATGTAGTGATAACAGGCGGAGTGACTATAGGAGAGGGCTGTGTGATAGGAGCAGGAAGTGTGGTCACTAAGGATATACCTGCAAACAGTCTGGCGGCAGGAAATCCTTGCAAATTGATAAGAGAGATAAATGAAAAAGACTCGATAAAATATAAAAAAGAATTATTTTGACAGATAGGAAATAAGATGAACAAAGAAATATTAAAAGAGTGGTCAATAGATATACTGGTGGATATTATTGCAGGTATACTTATGGGAATAGGAACTTACTGCTTTGCAGCAGCGTTTAAGTTTCCGATGGTGGGATTTACAGGACTTGCACTGATACTGTATCAGCTTTTCGGCTTACCCGTAGGTATCGGAACTATAGTTCTTAATATACCTTTTGCCATAATATCATATAGGGAAATCGGAAGAAAGTTTTTATTAAAGTCAGTCAAGTCAATTGTTATAACATCAATAATGATTGATATTGTTGCAAAAGTTGTGCCGGCGTATCAGGGAGAGTATATACTTGCAGCCATATGTACGGGAGTTATTTCGCCACAGGCTACGCACTGATATTTATGAGGATTCATCTACAGGCGGAGCCGACTTTATAATGGTGCTTATCCATCATTTCTTCCCACATTTTTCACTTGGAAAGATAGCGCTTGTAATAGACTCCTGTATAATTGTACTTGGAGTTGCACTTGTATCAAAGAATGTAAACAGTCTTATATACGGACTTATTATTGCATATCTTGTTGCTACTGTGCTTGATAAGGCGATGGACGGACTTACGGCAGGTAAGCTTATTATGATTATATGTGACAAGCCTAAGGATATGGCAAAGGAAATAGCAAGTCTTATAGACCGCGGCTCCACATATCTTAAGGCTGTGGGAAGCTATACCGATGAGGAGAGAGATGTAGTTATGTGCGCCTGCAGAGTAAAGGAGGTACATACAGTACGTCAGGCGGCGAAGAAATTGGATCCGAGATCATTTGTTATAATAATTGACTCAAATGAGGTCGCAGGAGAGGATTTAGACATTTATAAGGTGAGATATGAATATATTTGAAGAAAAGAAGATAAAAAGTAGCGGACGCCGTATTGGCACTTGATCTTGACGGAACATTGACCAATTCAAAAAAGCAGGTAACTGAAAATACAAAAGCGGCTATAGCCGGATTTATAGAAGCAGGGCGGAACCGTGGTACTTGCCTCAGGGTAGACCCTACATTCGGTGTAATGCCTGTAGCAAAGATATTGGAACTTGATAAAAAGGGCGGTTATATACTTTCATATAACGGCGGTTGTTTCTTGGATTGTAAGAATAATGAGCAACTTTTTATGAAGGAATTGACACATGAGTACCCTGCCGATACTTGAAAAAAACAGGCAAACGAGTTCGGCATTAACCTTATGACGTACAACGGTGACAAGGCGTATGCGCTTGATATAGACGAGCAGTACTATATGTTGGAGATTACCATCAATCATTTTATAAGAGTAAAGGCAAACCCTTTGACTCCTCAGATCACCTTCCCGATAATCAAAATGTCTGATGACTGCGGACGGCGATTACCTTGCAAAGGTTGAAAAAGGAAATGAAAAAAATACTGGGAAGGCAGGTTAAATATTGTTCGTTCCGAGCCTTATTTCCTTGAGGTGACCGAAGTGGGCATAGATAAGGCGAGTACCCTTACCGGTATGGTAAAAAAGCTTGGAAAGAGTGTCGACAATCTGATTTGTTGCGGAGACGGATTTAACGACCTGTCAATGATAAAGGCTGCAGGTATAGGAGTGGCTATGTCAAACGCACAGGACAAGGTAAGAGAAGCGGCGGACTACATCACAAAGTCAAATGATGAAGACGGCATCGTGGACGTGGTAGAGAAGCTTTTTGAGTGGGAGAAATAGGAGGAAGGGAGGAATCTGATTCCTCCTTTATTATTATGTTGCATTTCTTGATTCTCTTATATCTTTAAAACATATGCAAAGATTTGAATATCGATGAAGTGAGTTTAATTCTTGTCTTATAAAGCTCCACGATTCCTTGTAGTCGCCGTATACTGAAAAGTCGGAGTCAGATATGAAACTTAAAAATTCATCTAAGTTATCCTTATACTTACAGGCAAAAGTTAAAGCGTCTTTTTCTTTATCTCTATTTGTACTGTTTAGTTTATTATACAGTACATGGTCAAGGTTACATGACATATAGTATGTGTGATACGGGATGGTTGCCCAAACCGTTTTTTGTGCTTGGAGACGATCCATATTAGCACTTTTGTTATGATTTCTATTTTTAATATCTGAAGGGTGCTTTGTCTCTATGCCCGTTAGCGAGTATAGAGGTCTATCAGTTACAGATTCATTTTCAATAATATAATCATCGCTTATATATGCCCCGTCGGTGTCCATTATATGAATGACTTCCAGAAAGTCTTTCTTGGTAAAATGGTTGTTTTTGCAATATTGTTTTACAAGTTCGCAAACCTTAATAACTATATTTTTAGGATTGCTTTTATCATCAGATGTTATATCACCATGTGTTATTTCGACATGTACTGATTGTTTATCATAAAGTCTGCTAAAAATAACACCTAACGCTTCGTCATCAGACGGCCCTTCTACAATAATAAAAACAATTTTCTTACGAGCCAATGATATCACCGACCTCTCTGAATGCAAGTGCTATTTCCGAGTTATTGGTTGTATCATAAATTTCTTCATTCTGTTCACCAAGTACAATATCACGGAAGTAGAAATCTCTTAAGTTGTTATTTTTCTTTTTATATTAGATAATCTTATATATCTGTTGTCAGGATTTGTTGTTGTAAAGGCAATAAATCCACGGTCAATAGTTTCCAAAGGTCTTAGATTGTGCGATGTAAAAATAAGCTGTCCCTTACCTTTTTTTCCGATAATATTCGCAGCAGTTCTCCAAGTAAGTATTCAAAAAAATACCTGAGTCCAGTTCATCAATAGCTATAGTAATAGAAGATACATTATACATAATTATAAAAAGTTGGAGTATAGATATTATCTTTTTGATTCCCTCAGATTCATAGCATAAAAGGAATTTGTTTATTATTTTTTTATTTGACATAAGTTGAAAAGAGTGGTTTTTAACACCGTCAGCAGACACAGTCAGACCCATGTCCATTATGCCTATAGTTAGTCCCGGTACAATTTGTGTAAGTACCGTATTCATATTTTTTTATAATATCATTTATCATAATGAAGGTATCCTCAGGGACTTCACTTGGTCCGTTCAAATGTAATGCAAGGCTACCTACCGCGCTATGATTTCCGCTTTTGTATCTAAATGCAATAGGTAAAACATTCAGACTTAATACTCCGCTATTGGATGTTTCAATGATGAACAGTTCACAGTTGCCATAGTAAACCAATCGGTCCAAAAATATATTTATGAAGAGAATATATACTGTCGGTTTCTTTTTTTCATCATTTTTTTCTTATTACGTAGATTTTGTAAAAAAATTCTCTTGAGAAAATAAATGATTGTGATGAGTTGGAGGTTAAAGCCTTCAAAAGTAATAAGTTTTTTTCTTTAATTCTTTATCTTTACCAAAGAGAAGCTCATATTTGCCGGCAGGTGAGAATATACCATCTGAAGATGTGTCGATGAAGATACTTTTTTTCGCATTTTTTTAGAGTATCACTTGTGAATGAGTAGCTTATAACTTCATCATATATTTGAGCTTTTATTGTTGTGGCAGTATCACCTATAGGCATATTCGGTTCTACAATACTTTTGGCAGCTTTTAAAGAGAAGTCATAATAAACTTCATATGTTCCGTTATTACCTGCATCAATCTGAAAATGAAAATGAAATTTGGAACAATCTGAATTAACATTGATATAGTCGGCATATTTGTCGGGGACCTGCCTGCCACAAAGTAATAATTTCAAGATCTGAAAAGCGTCAATTAAAAGCGGTCTTTCCGGATCCGTTCTGGCCGTAAAGTCCAAGAATACTTGAGCTGAAGTCTTTCCTCTTATTTATTAAATTTAGAGATCCGTTATTAACATTTTTAAAATTTGTAATTTTAAAATCTACCATCCTAACTATGGATTCAATCATAGAATGCCTCCTGTTATGTGTATTTCTCTTCTTATGTAATAAGTATATCATAGCAGCCAAAAAAGTCAATTAAGCCAAGAGATAGATACTAAATGTATCAAAAAAATACTGTTCATTATTTAATAATCAAAAATAAAACAAGATACACAAAAAAATATAAGTGCTTACCGATATGATTAATGCTAACCTTTTTTAGAGATATGGTATATAATAGAACACAGTATGATGATATAGAAAAAGATAAGGAAGGTATATATGAACAGAGGAAAAAAAGACCTAAGATAAAAAAATTACTGTTACAGACAGAAGGGGAAAGATGGGTTGCCACAGAGGACACCATCTATGGGAGAAGTGTTTGATTATGACGAGGACAGAGGAAAGATTTGTCCTATGGCAATGCACTGCGCCTTCCCGTATATAGATATTTTTAAGATATGGCGGAAGCCTTTCCCGGACAACCTGAGGGTTGCGCCGAGTTTTGCTGCTCCGATGCGGATGTGATTTTTAGTTTTTTTAAGGCGGAGATGGAAAAATAACTGTAAAAAAAGCAGAGTCGGAAAGGTACTTATGTTAGGTAAAACACAT
>BNJU01004768.1_pt1 | contig 37207 bp, 56 predicted proteins | sample 8539281 | NCBI WGS metagenome assembly BNJU01 (sample SAMD00202456, study PRJDB9452) | human saliva metagenome | isolation source: human saliva | place: Japan
AGGTTTTAATTTTTTTAGAGCAATCGCTTTATTCAGTACGCTACATTGAGCCTTCAATTTAGAAAACCGTTTAAGTAGGCAAACAATTTCCACATGTGGAGTTAGTCAACATCTATATTATATAACAAAAAGTGAGTGAGTTGTTGTTTTAAAAATTTAACTTTAGAATGAAAAATATTTAAAAAAAGTATATCACTTTTTAGAAGTGTCCTGCTTGTATTTTTTTCATTAAAAAGAAATAAATCCTCAACAAAAGGGAGTTACTCCGCGCCTGCGGGAAGGACAGAAAAGAAATGGCGCCAAATCAAAGTTTTATTTTTGAAATTTACCAGAAAAATACCCATAAGATGTGAAACCGTTAGTAAAGAATGTATTCATATCTCACTTGGCATTACGCCAGAAGGACAGAAGGCTGTTCTTGGATATGAAATCGCCCCAAATGAAAAACAATGCTTCTTGGTCCAACCTGTTAGATAAGCTTCAAAACCAAGGAATCCATAAAGGGTTTGGACAATGTTCTGACACATTTGAAAGCTTATTTGATTAACACCACGTAACTCTACTAGATTGTTTACGCATAATTATTGACAGTATCAAAACATATTCTTAGTTTTAATTTTAAAAGGTAATTACGCCTTATTTTTTTATTAAATTTTTCTATTTCTGCTTCTATATCCTCAGGGCCATTTAGAATTTTTTTATCTAAAGTTGCTTCCTCTATCATCCACTTTTTATATTCTTCTTGCTTAACATACTTTCCTAAATAGAAAATTTCATTATCAAAAATTTTTACCTGAAACTTTTTACTTCGTTTTAAAATCAAGTTTTTTTCAGCTACCTCTTGATATGCTATATACGAAACATATAAATGCCATTTTTGACTAGGATTTATTAAATTTATGGTTTCAACATCCTCATATCCTGATTTTTACTAATGTATACGCCTCTTCCTCAGTAAAATACTTGAAAGTCGCTAATTCGGTGAGAGTTCCACTCTTCATTCTACTTATAATCTCATTAGCATAGGCGATGTCATCATCAAGACCTTTTTCTACTCCGTTTGAAATGTTATAGAAAGTCCTCGCTAATTTATTACAACTATCTTTACATTGTTTTTCCTGGGATATTTTTCTTATCTTTATAAAAAGAAAATTATATCGTCATATGTAATCATACTATTCTGCACCTTTCATGAATTGTATAAATTAAGTATTATCTTATCGTAAATTTTTCACTTAACGATAGATATAGCAAATGTTTTTGAGGATTAATTGCGTTTTACTAACAAGCTTACACACTCAACGTGGTAGGTCTGTGGAAATAGATCCACCGGGGTCACACTTACTGGTTTGTATGAGCCAATCTCAACAAAGCGCTTAAGATCACGGGCCAACGTTGCGGGGTCACAAGAAACGTATGCAATGGCACGTGCAGGCTGCTTGGAAAGTTGCTGTATCACTTCAGGAGCAAGCCCCGCACGAGGTGGATCAACAATAATAACGTCAGCATCTGTATCAGGGAATTCCCTACCTGCGTCGCCGCCTACCGCATCAACATTATCAAGCTTGGCCAGTTCAAGGTTGCGGCGCAGATCTCTAACTGCTGGACCATAGGCTTCAACAGCAGAAACAAATCCTGCACGCTTTGCCAGAGGAAGCGTAAAGGTTCCTGCTCCACAATAGAGGTCCATGGCCTCATCGTCTGGCTGAACATCCAAACCAGAAAGTACAAGCTCAACGAGTTTCTCGGCACCTTTAGTGTTGACCTGGAAAAACGAAGGTGCAGAAAGCAACATCTTCTGACCATCAATAAGCTCGCTCCACGAGCCGGAGCCGCTTAGACGCTCAACTCCTACAACACGGCGTGCCTTACTTGGGCCTTTGGTCATTACGCGGACAACACTTGTTGCTTTTACTGCGTCCCCCAAAACGCGGGCTATTTGTGTGCGTGGGAAGCCGCTCGGAGCGGTCCAGAGCGCCACCTCAAGCTCTTTAGTGCGTCTAGACACTCTGATGCCAATACGTTCTATATCAAGCTCGTGAGAGCCCGAGAGATAGGAGAGGGCGCCGCTTACGGCACCAACAGCCTTCTGGTTGCTCTTATCTAAGAGCGGACAGTCTTTAATGCGAACAATGTCTTGTCCATTAGGTGCATACATGCCTACCAGCGTTTTATTGCCATTGCGTTTAAACGCCAGTTCAATTTTGTTGCGATAACCCCATGGCTCGCCAGGGGAAACAATGTCTTTTACCAGCTCAGAAACATCGTCGTGTGAAAAATGCCCAATGCGTTCAAGAGCAGATATCACGCCGTTGCGTTTCTCGACAAGTTGCTGCTCGTAGATAATGTTGCCCCAAGGAGTGGCGCCCGTAAGTGCCACAAAAGGATTGGGACGAGGTTCTCTGAATTCTGACGCTTCCAAAACTTTTACAAGCTGACCGCGAGAAAACCTATCTGAGTCCTCGGTAATTTGTACACTGACAGTATCCCCAGGGACGGCGCCTCCAGAGATGAAGACCGTTTTACCTTCTTGGGTATGAGCGATGGCGTCTGGACCGTAGCTCATACGTTCAACATGTAAGGTGAGCTCAGACACTTAGTAGACCATTCCCATTGCTTCGCGAACCTCGTCAAGCGTGGCGTTAGCAATAACGTTTGCACGAGCGTTTCCGTCGTGGATGATGTCTCGAATAAGGTCTGGTTGAGCTGCAAACTCTGCGCGCCTCTGACGAATTGGCTCAAAGTAAGCATTAACTGCATCGATGACGTAAGCCTTGAGTGCTCCGCCGCCGCCCATACCAATCTCGTCAGCAATCTCTTTTGGATCACGGCCAGTACAAATGCCAGCAGTGGTGAGCAGCGCAGAGACTCCAGGACGATTGTCTGGATCAAAGGTAATCATGCGCTCAGAGTCAGTCTTGGACTTCTTGATAAGCTTGGCAGTCTCTTCAGCTGTCATAGAGAGCGAGATAGCGTTGCCGTAAGACTTGCTCATCTTGCGACCATCAAGACCAGGGATCAATGGGGTAGAGGTGAGAAGGCCAGAAACCTCTGGGAACACCTTGCCGTAGCGCTCATTAAAGCGACGGGCAATCTTAGAGGTAATCTCAATGTGAGGCAGCTGATCGCGACCAACAGGAACAATATTTCCTTTGCAGAAAAGAATGTCGCATGCCTGGTGAACAGGATAAGTGAGGAGAAGACCGGTAGAGCATGTCCAGATGCTTCCTGCTCTGCCTTAACGGTTGGATTTCTATGAAGCTCAGACTCGGTAACAAGCGAGAGGAACGGCAACATAAGCTGATTGAGAGCTGGAACTGCAGAATGCGTGAAAATCATGGTCTTCTCTGGATCAATTCCGCAGGCCAGATAATCAATAACCATATTGTAGACGTTGTTTGCAATATGCTCAGTGGTGTCTCTGTCTGTAATGACCTGGTAGTCAGCAATAATAATATTGGTATGAACACCAAGATTTTGGAGTCTTACGCGCTCAACAATAGTGCCAAAGTAATGTCCAAGGTGAAGTCTTCCAGTAGGACGATCCCCTGTAAGCATGTTGTACTTTTCTGCATGCTCTGGCAGATCTGCTTGAATCTCATTTGAGCGACGGAGCGCCGCCTCGTAGCTGCCCTCATTTGGCATAAAAACTCCCAAACTTTCAAGTTCGTGTGCAGCGCCTCACTGAGACGCCCGCGTTTCTAGTCAACAGTGCTTATTCTATCGCAAAGACGGCCGAGCGCCTTTGAGGCTGGCGCGGACTTCTTTCCAGTTTGGATAGAACGTGGCGAGAAGCTCAGGCAGGACTGTGCGCATCTCTTGAGCGAGAAACTCATCAAATGTTTTACGAACGGCTTGCTGTGAAGCTTCGGAGGCAAGGTCGTCCAGGTAGCGGTTGGGAAGCGTGATAACAACGTCGTGTGCAAAGATGCGCGCCGCCCGCTTTGGTCCGTGAATGATGCGCAGGTTGTACGGGTGTCCCCAAACGCTCACCGTATGTCCGGAGGCTATGGGAGTGGGAACTTGGAGGTTCTTCTTTGCTAAGTGAGGAGACGCGAGAAAGAGCGGTGCGAATCCAATCAGATTTGGATTCGACAAAGGCGATTGCAGCCGCTTCGGAAGTGTGCCACGGATAGCTCACGTCAACGCGACCTTCTCGACTAACACGCAGATTGATGTTCTTGACGGCCTTGCGTGTGAGCTGTACGGAAATGCCTGCTATCTGTACGGTTTTTGCGGTCACATGAGTCCTTACCATGATTTGGTTGATGGTTCGTAACATAGTATTACACGCATGTGACGCAGGAAATAGGGGAGGCAGTATGGATAGATCGGTCCTGCGCGCCTGAAAGCAAAGCTTACAGATTATGAACTTAGTGTGTTGATATTATAAAAATTTTGCGATATTGCCCTATAACAGTGCGATTTGTTATCCGATAGATTATATATAGACTGTGAGGATTTATTTATAAAGTTATTCAGGGGTTATTCAGGAGGCACCATGAAAAGAAAAGGTGCAATTTCAAGGATTATTCTTGTGGCGCTCGTAGCATTTTCAATGTCTATGCCGACTCCTGCGCTTGCGGAGATGAGCGCAGAGTTTGGGAGTACTCCGGCACAGGGGTTTGCAGAAGTAGTCGGTACCACGGCTTTCTGCACAGAGAAAGAACAACGGTTTATCTACTGGGTCATCCGCTGAGCCGAATGAACTGAAGGATGATACTGTCAAGCATGAAGAAACTCGCACGGGTAAACTCCACATCAGAGGCACCTGCAAGCGATTCTTCGAAAGTTCCACCAACTCTCAAACAGAACCTGAAAAAAAACTCAAGTCCAAACTCAAACCAGGAGGATTCTCAGAAGAACCTTGTCCAGAGACTTGGACAACAACTGCTTCTGACGGCACTCAGATAACGGTCTCAGGGAAAGCTCCCTTCCGGCGGTAGCGTGTCAGCTGTTCCGACAAGTGCCTCCATTAAAGGTCAGACAACACTTCTCGCCTTTGATATTACCATTCGCGATGCCCATGGAACAAAATGGGAGCCGGCCGGCTCGCCAATCGCCGTAAACATTTCCTCCTCCCGCATTTCCGGCAACTCCGTCTCGGTCTGGCATATTTCTGACAGTTCATCCGTAGAGCAGGTGAGCAGTCCTACATCCGCTGCAGGCTCCGTGTCTTTTACGGCAAAAGGTTTTTCGGTCTATGCCGTAACTACGCCTGATACGCACTTCACAAAAACCTATCGTTTTCATGTAATAGATGCATCCGGTACCGATTCCATTGTATCAACTCAGAAACTCTCTGATGATGAGCGCTTGATAGAGCCTGCTACTCCATCCGGAGACGGAACGTTCCGCGGATGGAAAACTTCTTCGGGATCTACCTTTACTGACTTTGGTAAGACTGCCGCGGAGCTTAACGGCGCTGCCCTTGATGCTGCGGCTGAGGCATCCCCAGTTGATCTGTATGCATCTTTCACTGCATCCAATCGCCATGTCGTTTACTTCATGTCTGTTACCGATTCAAACCGCGTGCTCAGTGCGGTGACGTATGCGGATGGCGACACCATTCAAGGTAGCAGCATTCTTCCGCTCGTAAACACCGGCAATCCTGAAACGCAGGCCGTGGGCTGGTCTCGCACAAAAGGAGCAACCCAGCCGGATGCAAGTCTCGGTACCGTCAATGGTCAGGATGTCTATCTTTGGCCTGTTGTCAAAGCCGGACATAGCATCACCTTTGATAGCGCCGGCGGATCTTCCGTAGCCACCGAGTATGTTGATACTGACGATGTAACCGTTGCGCCGAGTAATCCAACAAGAACCGGATATACTTTTGCAGGTTGGAAGACTTCCGATGGTGCAGCCTTCACTTTTGGCTCAAAACTTACCCAATCTATCCGCCTTACCGCTTCATGGACGCCGAACGCCAATACGGTCTATCATGTGAACTACTGGGTGCAGAAACCTACTGATCCTTATAATGCGGCTTCAGCCGACAAGACCTATGCTTTATATACCGTCCAAGGTTATACGGCCGCTACCGACGCTACCGTTTCTCCTGCAACTACAGATGTTGCATCAAAAAAATTGCCGCTATCAATGGCCAGTACTACGGTCATTTGCTCCTTGACACCGAACGGAGCGACAGCTCGGCTACGGTTTCCGCAGATGGTAGCACAACGCTAAACGTGTATCTTGATCGCTCGCTGGTACGTGTTAATTTTTACAATAGCAAGACTGACTATACCAATGACACCGATAAAACAGGGGTTGAAAACTACTCAGGCAATGCTGCCCATACGTTCTTAGGGCTCTACGGCGCAACATTTACGCCTATTGAACCTGAAGCAGGGTATCGCTGGGATGACGGTAATCTTTGGTATGCCAAGAGTCCTTCTAACTTTAATTCACCAGGCAGCAGAAATCGCACGGCAAGCCGTTTTGATCTTTTATCCTAATAAGGTGAATCTGACCAAAGACTTTGCCATATTTACTGACAATGCAGACGGGAACGGCTACAGTGCATATAGTGCTTCTTGGATACCTGCCGATGGAACATTTAGTTTCAGTACAAACCTGGCAATGTTTTCTTACGTCAAGTACGGCTATTACACGCCTACCGGAACTCCTAAAGATCCGAAAGATCTAAACCTTGATACCGACGTTACTCAGTGGTTTGATATTTCTAAGGGAGAAGGTCCTGCGATATATGATGCTGCCAGCGGAGACGTTGTTTTTAAGCCTCTTCCTACAAAATATCTTGTTATGGTCAGAAAGCGCATTACCTATAATCTGACTCTCAAAAACGCGGCAACTTCCGTTACCTCTGAAACCACAATCTCATCTGAACAGCGTAAATATGGAGCTTCGTTAGCCGACATCTCAAACTCAACGCCAAGTCGTCCTGCCGGATTGCCACAGTACTACCGGTTTGTCGGCTGGTATCGAAATGCTCAGTTGACCATGCCTCTCACCTCTGATAACTCCATGCCCTCAAGTGATACCTCTCTGTATGCCAAATGGGAGCCGGTACCCGTTAATGTCACGTATGTGTACAACAACGGAACACCCAACAAGACCGTGTCAGTACCCGCGCAAACAACCCTCGATGAACCAACGGGGGTAACGCGCGATGGCTATGTTCTTGTCGCATGGCTCCGAAACGATGGAAAGCCGTATCGTTTTGGAAGTCCCGTGACGGAAGACATTACCCTTACGGCAAAATGGGTTCCGATAAACCAGGCCCACACCATCACCTATGATCTTGCCGGTGGTACAGGCTCTGTTTCAGATCCGATGCACTATGCCGAAGGCTCTGATATTCGTGTGCTTGATGCTTCCGGTGTGACTCCTCCTGCAGGCTCCCGTGGATTCATTTGCTGGGTTGCAAGTGACGGAACACGCTACTATCCGGGGGATTTGATTCCGATGGGAACCTCGGATATTTCCCTGCGCGCCGTGTGGGCAAACTCCAATGCCGTACGTCTTGCGTATGATCTCAACTACGAAGGCGCTCCCGGTCGTACATACTCAGATTTCGTTGAGTCAAACGATACTCTTACCATTGATGCGGCAGATCCGGTGCGAGCAGGATATCGCTTCTTAGGCTGGTCTATCTCAAAAGAGGGTGGCACACTGCTCCATCGGGGCGATAAGGTGGAAGTTGACACCATAAATGCAGAGGGAAATGTACTTTATGCTCAGTGGGAACGTATTGATGAGCCGACGCCTGCTGAAAATAAGACTGCTTCAACAAAGGCTCCCGGTGCACTTCCCGATACGGGAGATAATTCGCCGGCCATGATTTTCTCGCTTGCTGCTACCGGTCTGCTTGTGTTTGTAGCATCTACTCTGCATCGTCGTCGCACAGAGTCTCAGGCATAGAGCCGCGATTACGATTCAGTGGTTACGGAAAAGCAGTAGTAAGAAGATAGCGATAACAGTTGAGAAGGGCACAGCAAAACGCTGTGCCCTTTTTGTGATATGCCCTGTCGGCGTCTGTGTCATTGTTGTTTAACGGTGATGATTAGTCACATTGCCTCAACTGCACATATTTTCCCTTTGCAAATGCTTGTTTCAGAGCTGTAATGCCAACGGAACTGACTGAACTTCTGTATATGAAGCAGTTTCAGAATGTCAATCATACTTTCCAGATTTTTGTCTACGACAGTGGAGGCTCAACGGGGTGTATTAATGATTGATTTTTACGTCTCACCTTAAATTGCTACCAGTAGCTAAATGGGCTGCTGGTAGTTTTATGAAAGTCGTTTGCGTTCAAGGGCACGAGCAATAAGGACTTGCTTGCGCAGCTCAGGAATCTTTTTGCCATCCATGGCAGGAGTGTCAGCAAGTTTGTAAGGGATGCCTAGCTCTTCATACTTTTTTACGCCCATCACGTGATAGGGAAGTAGATCTAATCCAATAACGTTATCCCAGTGAGCAATGATTCTACCAACGCCAGCAAGTTCTTCTGGTGAATCGGTAATTCCAGGCACTACAACATGTCTGATAAGCACTTTAATGCCTCTACGGTTAAGCTCATTGCCAAACGCAAGTGGTCTTTCTGAGCCAACTTCGCAAAGACTAATGTGGCCCTTTGGATCAGAGTGCTTGATATCAAGGAGCACCAAATCTGTGTTATTAAGAACGCGCTCAAATTTTTCTGGAGTTTCTGGATTATACGCAACGCCAGAAGAGTCAAGACAGGTATGAATGCGTCCTTGCGGGTCACTATGAGCTGCCTCAAACAGAGCGCCGATAAACTCAGGCTGAGCGAGTGGTTCACCGCCAGTAGCCGTAATTCCGCCGTTTCTATAAAAAGCTCTATTACGGTTAAAGGTGGCAAGAATTTCTTTTACCGATTTTTCTGTTCCGATACCAAATTGCCAGGTATCAGGGTTGTGACAATAGGCACAGCGCATGGGACACCCCTGGGTAAACACAACCAGACGAGTTCCAGGGCCATCTACAGTACCAAAGGTCTCAATAGAGTGGACCCGCCCACAAATTGTGAGCGGGTCATTGAGATCCATGTGAGTATCAGAACAAGACATGGACAAGAAATCCTTAGAGAGCGTCGTGGAAGGTACGAGAAATAACGTCGTCCTGCTGCTCTTTGGTAAGGGAGTTGAACTTAACAGCGTAACCAGAAACGCGAATGGTCAGCTGAGGATACTTCTCTGGGTGTGCCTGAGCATCAAGAAGAGTGTCCTTAGTAAATACGTTAACGTTGAGGTGATGACCGCCCTTCTCGGCATAGCCATCAATCATGTTTACCAGGTTGTCAATCTGCTCGGAAGCTACTTCGTTGGACTGCATGTGTTTCTCCTTACGGGTTTGTTGGCGAGAAGAGACGTGTAGATAGATCTTCTCGCCAGGGCTTGTTATTTACGATCCTCAGCACCTTCAGCTGCGGATGGGTCTGCCTCACAGGCGCAATCAATTTTGTTCTCAATCTGAATATCAAGATTCATATCAGAGAAGTCGATGTGCTCAAGGTCTAGCTCGCTGCCGTGGAAGTAGACGTCGGAGCCTTTACCAAGAGCGTTAGGAATGATTGAGAAGGTATTGGAAATACCGTCTTGTGCGTCGTTGATGGAAGCTTAGCAACGGAGGCCAGAGATGCTACGGCACCGTGAGTATCGCGGTGGTGCATTGGGTTAGCGCCAGGAGCAAAAGGAACGCCCGCGCGGCGGCCGTCAGGGGTGTTGCCGGTAGCCTTACCATATACAACGTTTGAGGTAATGGTCAGGATAGAAGTGGTTGGGACAGAATCACGGTAGGTGTGGTTCTGGCGAATCATGTTCATGAAAATCTCAACGATGTCATGAGCAATGGTGTCAACGCGGTCATCATCATTACCGTACTTAGGGAAGTCGCCCTCAGTGACGTAATCGGTAACAAGGCCGGTCTCATCGCGGACAACTCTTACCTTTGCGTATTTGATTGCAGAGAGGGAGTCAGCAACAACAGAAAGGCCCGCGATGCCTGTTGCAAACCAACGGTGAACATGCTCATCGTGCAGAGCCATCTGGATGCGCTCGTAGCTGTACTTATCGTGCATGTAGTGGATTGCATTAAGAGCGTTGACATAAACGCCAGCAAGCCAGCGCATCATGTCCATATACTTGGAGAAGACATCGTCGTAATCAAGGTACTCGCCCTCAACTGCACGGTACTTAGGACCAATCTGCTCGCCGGTCTTCTCGTCACGGCCACCATTGATTGCGTAAAGCAGGCATTTAGCAAGGTTGGCACGAGCGCCAAAGAACTGCATCTCTTTACCAACGCGCATGGAGCTGACGCAGCAAGCAATTGCATAGTCATCGCCATGATAGACGCGCATAAGATCGTCGTTCTCGTACTGGATGGAGCTGGTGGTAATAGAGATTTTTGCGCAGTAGCGCTTGAAGCCTACTGGAAGCTTGGTAGACCACAGAACGGTCAGGTTAGGCTCTGGGCTGGTACCCATGTTCTCAAGAGTGTGAAGCCAGCGGAAGCAGGACTTGGTAACCATGGAGCGGCCATCAATGCCAATGCCACCAATGGACTCAGTGACCCACTGAGGGTCTCCGGAGAAGAGCTCGTTGTACTCAGGAGTACGAGCAAACTTGACCATGCGAAGCTTCATAACCAGGTGGTCAACAATCTCCTGAATCTCGGACTCAGTAAACGTACCACGAGCAAGATCGCGCTCTGCATAGATGTCCAAGAAGGTGGTGTTACGACCAATGGACATTGCAGCGCCATTCTGCTCTTTTACAGCAGCAAGGTAGCCCAGGTAGAGCCACTGAACAGCCTCTTTGAAGTTCTCTGCAGGGCGACTCAAATCAAAACCGTAAATCTCACCAAGCTGCTTAAGCTCCTTGAGAGCACGAATCTGCTCAGAGAGCTCCTCGCGATGACGAATGGTTTTCTCGTCCATGATGGAGCTGGTACCGTTTTTCTGATTTGTCTTATCAGTGATAAGAGCGTCAACACCATAGAGAGCAACACGACGATAATCGCCGATGATGCGACCACGGCCATATGCGTCAGGCAGACCGGTAATGATATGGGAGTGACGGCATTTACGCATGTCCTCGGTGTAGACATCAAAAACGCCAGCGTTGTGAGTCTTGCGACGATAGGTGTAGAAGTCAACAATCTCTGGGTCAACCTCATAGCCGTAGGCCTTGCAAGCAGCCATTGCCATACGAATGCCACCGTCTACCATAAGAGCACGCTTTAGTGGCTTATCTGTTTGAAGGCCAACAATCTGCTCAAGCGGCTTATCAATGTAGCCGGCCTCGTGGGAGGTGATAGTGGAAACCTGCTTGGTATCCATATCAAGTACACCACCGTTTGCGGTCTCTTGTGCAAAGAGATCCATAACATCCGCCCAAAGCTTTGTAGTAGCCTCAGTTGGACCAGCGAGGAAGGAATCATCACCGTCATAAGGGGTGTAATTCTTCTGAATGAAGTCTCGGACATCAACAGCTCTTTGCCAGTTGCCACCGACAAAGCCGTCCCAAGCCTCCTGTGCTGGTGTTTCCTGCATAACACACTCCTTTTTACACGGACAATTTATACGTCCGCGTTCATGCTGAGCGTGTTGAGTGGAGCATGGCCGCTCAGCAGTTTACAAATAGCAATCTTGAGACTAATTTTGACAGCAGGTATGTCTTTGGACAAATGACGTCAAATATTAGTTGCGACCTCTAACTTTACTCAATATGTAGTGCTAGACAAGTGACAAATACGCAATATTTTTGACAAGTTAGAAAAGGTTTACATTTGCGCAGGTCAGAAATTTGCTAAAAAGAAAGCTATATAAAAATTGTTGAGAATTAGTCACATATATTACGACAGGTGTCTATTTCTTCTCAAAATGTCCACAAAAATATGTTGTTATTCTTAGCTAGAGGGGAGGCTTTATGGATGCTGCAGCATTAGAAAAAAACAACGTTTGCGAGAAGAACGTCTAGCAGCAAGAAGCTCTTTCTGAGCAAGAGAGGTCCGTGCTTGATGATCGCATTACTCAGAAACTTCTTGCAACCTCTGAATATGTAGAAGCAACTACTGTTTTAACGTATGTTTCTGTTTCATCTGAAGTTTCTACCAGGATGTTCATTGAGCGCGCTCTACGCGATGGGAAAACGGTGGCGGTACCTCGTTGTCTACCTGGACATTGTTTAGAGTTCGTATGCTATCACTTCTTTAGATCAACTTATTGCTGCTCCTTTTGGTCTACTTGAACCGCCAAAAAGAATTACCGGCTTTTAACAGAAGAGCAGATGGACGCTTCAATCTGCATTGTTCCAGCGCTTCTTGTTGATACAAAGGGGTATCGTCTGGGTTATGGTGCTGGTTTTTATGACCGGTTCTTGTCTACGTATCCTGGCAAGAAAATTTGTCTTGCTTACCAGCAAAATTTGAGCCGGACAACGCTTCCTCATACAGCATTTGATGTTGCCGTAGATGAGGTGATAACCGAGTCAGATGTACTTACGTGTGCATAAAAAACCTGCTGCAATTTAGCATTACAGCAGGTTTGTGTTTCTCGCCAAGTGGTTATAAGCAACTGGCTATGCTTCATCTTTGAGATGAGCCGCCATCAGTTGGATTGCTTCTCTGTAGCTGTCAATTCCTTTACCAGCAACTGTAGCAAAGCATGCGTCTTTTATATAAGAAATGTGCCTAAAGTCTTCTCTGGTAGAGATGTCAGTAAGATGTACCTCAATCATGGGAATTTGCACCGCTAGTGCTGCGTCGAGCAGGGCAACTGAGGTGTGCGTATAGGCGGCAGGATTGATAATAATGCCATCGTAGCTGCCCAGGGCGTCCTGGATTGCATCAACTAGATCACCCTCATGGTTTGATTGATACACACACAATCAGAGAAACCTTGAGAGAGCTTCTTCCTTACAAGTCTCTATAAAGGGTTCTGTAGTCAGCTTTTTCCATAAACCTCTGGCTCACGAATGCCCAGCATGTTGATGTTTGGGCCGTTGATTATGAGTAGGCGAGGAGCGTCGAGGTCATCCTCATAGTTGTCTTCAAAGTCGTCTGCGTCTAAGTCAGAGGCAAGGCTGTCAAAGTCTTCTTCGTCTTGATCAAGGGTATTTTTTTGAGTAAGCAAAGAGATGAGCTCATCCACCTCTTCGTTGTGCTGAGCGGGAAAGATCTGCTCGCTTCTCATCTAACGAACAAAAAGTCTTTTCTGGCTCACCCAAAATGTGATTAAGGGCATCATTTACTTGACGCACAAGATTGGGGCCAAAGACAACCTCAAGTCCGTTGGCGCCTTTTCCTACAATACCAAGAACACCAGTGGCTGTGGCCAGCTGTTCATGGTCTATAAGCGTCATATCATTGATGGAAAGACGAAGTCGCGTCATGCACACTTCGTTGTGAGTTAAGTTTTTTGAGCCGCCTATTGCATTTAGAATCTCGTGAGCAATAGCATTGCCGTCCATTGGATATCTCCCCAAATACGACCACATATCAAACACTTAACTATTTGAATTGGTCTAGCATCCTTGTAGTCTTATGAATACACACCTACGAGGCATAAGTATAGGGGCTTTAACGTGCCAAAATTAAAAATCTATGAACCATCCGGTGAACGGTTAAAAAATAACTGCGAACGCTTACTGTTATGCTTAAAGCGTGTCGAGAAGACCCTTGGCATCTGCGTCTGGACTACTGAGACAAGAAAAGGTTACGTCAGCCCATGCTTCATAGAGCGGAATACGTACTGCAGCAAGATTCTGTATGCCACACACGTTCTGAAAGTGGTCTGCCGACAAAGCCAGTCTTCAAGCCGGGCGCGTAAGGTAGACAAGCTTGCCGTTTTGACGGAGGAGCTGGTAGTTTGAAGGTGTGTAACTACACCACCTCCACAAGAGATCACCGCACCACTCATGCTAGAAATCTCTTGAATTACCTCATGCTCTAGACGCCTAAAAGCCACTTCACCGTGTGTTTGTAGGTAGGTTGCCGCGTCGCAGTGAGCTTTCTGCTTGATGAGAAAATCAGTGTCTATCCAGGGACGATTCAGGAGTTTTGCTAGAGCTTCTCCCGTAGAGGTTTTTCCAACTCCCGGCATACCAATAAGTACAATGTTTTCTTTTGAAGCATGAAGCTCACGCGAGATGTTTTCTATCTGAGAGTCTGATACATCTTGTTTCAAAAAGAGTGAGCTTGCTCTAGCTGCTTGAGCTACCAGCATTTTTAAGCCATTTGCATTGAGTATTCCAAGACTTTCTGCGTCTAAAAGAAGCTGAGAGCGCAGTGGATTATAGATAAGATCAATCACGCATTGTAGGGAAGTAAAAGCAGAAAGTTCCTCTTTTGAAAGAGGAGAAACACCAGCATGTGGGAACATTCCTACTGGCGTTGCATTGACAAGAAGATTAGCGTCATAGTGGAGTTTAAGCTGGTCATAGGTAATTGCGCAGTCAACATATGAAGAACTTTCGTGAGGGTTCCTGGAGACTCCCTACAACATATGCACCACCTTTTTTGAGCGCATAGCAAATTGCTTGGCCAGCACCACCAAAGGCCCCGAAGACAATCGCTTTCTTTTGGCTCAAGTTGACCTTGAGGCTTTTTACCAGATACTCAAAGCCATATACATCGGTGTTGTCTGCTGCTATAAAACCATTTACATCTTTTACCAGGGTATTTGCCGCTCCTACAGCTTGCGCATCCTCAGAAGTAGCGTTCGCAAGAGCACAGGCATCCTTTTTGTAGGGGATAGTAACGTTCAAGCCCTGCCAAGGTTGGTCTTTGAGAAAACCCTTCAGCTCAGAAGCAGAAAGCTCATGAAGTTGGTAGGGAAATGACCCCAACTTTTCATGAATTTCTGCCGACCAACTATGAGAGAGTTTCTCGCCAATAAGGCCGTAAGGAGTAAGAGGGGCTGTAGGGTTACTTGAGGCTTGTTGTACAGTTTTAGAGCTCATGGCCTGTCTCCTGAACTGCCTTTGCAGCGTTCATCAAAACCTCAAGCAACTCTAAAGCATAAGGTTCAAGTTCATTAGAAACAGTGGCTTTAACCTGGTCTCTTTTGGCATTTTCTCTTGATGGATCAAGAACAGTGAGGTCCTGCTCTTTTTTTGTAAGCACCAATTTGTTTGGCAACCGCAATCCTCTGCTCAAAGAGATCAAAGATTTGCGCATCAATTGAATCGATTTCCTGGCGAAGCGTTTCTAGCTGATTAGTCATTGTTATATCCGTTCTGCTTAGAGGGCCAGGAATATAAAGTGTCGAGAAGAGCTAGTGCAAAAGCGCTTTCAACACAGGGAACAGCGCGCAAAACCGCAGTTACATCATGTCTGCCTTGAACAACAAGCTGCTCTGGTTCCATAGTTTGAAGGTTTACCGAGTTCTGTGGTAGGCCAATGCTCGAGATAGGTTTTAACGCACATCTAAACCAGATGGGAGCGCCTGTTGAAATGCCGCCCAGAATACCTCCAGCATGATTGGTAGTTGGCACAACGGAGCCGTTACGCACTTCGTAAGCATCGTTATTCTCAGAGCCAAGTAAATTTGCAACATTCATGCCGTTACCAAATTCTATGGCTTTAACAGCGGGAACACCAAAGACTGCAGCAGAGATAGTATTTTCAAGCCCATGGAAATGAGGGCACCCAATACCTGCAGGAACACCCGTTGCCGCGCATTCTATGATGCCGCCAACAGTATTTTTCTCTGAGCGCAGCTGAGTAAGGAGTGCGCGGGTTTTCTCGCCAGCTTGAGCATCAAGGAAAGGAAGCGCTTGAGGGTCAGCTTGAAGTAGCTGATTCATTTGGTGAGCAAGTAGCTTGTTGGCCTCAAGTGAGTTGTCTACGAGCTCAAGGGGAGTATCGCTGACGTCCTTTATTTTGAGAACGTGAGCTGCAATAGTTATACCCTGAGCTCGCAAAATCTGGAGCGCTATTCCTCCCGCAATGCAGAGAGGGGCGGTTAGGCGGGCGGAAAAATGTCCTCCACCCGTTTGTTTGTAGGAGTCTCCCCATTTTGCCCAGGCGGAAAAATCGGCATGTCCTGGTCGTGGGACAAGCTTTGTAGCTGCGTAATCTTGTGGTCGAACGTTTGCGTTAGGCAGCTCTGCTGTGAGCGGGGAGCCATCTAGAATGCCTTCTGCTGAAATTCCAGAGATAAACTCTGGATCATCAGTCTCTTTACGCGGAGTATCCCATGGATGTGACGGAGATCTTCTTTGAAGAAATGTCTTGAGCTCATCTAAGTCAACCGTAAAACCAGCAGGTAGGCCTTCAATGGTGCAGCCGATTTTTGGGGCATGGGACTCGCCAAAAATAGACACTTTTACTGTTGTTCCAAAAGTTGAGGTCATCATTTATGACTCCATACTGTGACAGACGCCACCAAGCTGCTTAAAGTGCTCAAAGAAAAGCGGATACGACTTATTAATTGCCTCGGCGCGCGTAATGACAACAGGCCCTGTTGCATACGAGGCCAAGATAGTTGCCATCATTACGATGCGATGATCATTGCACGAGTCCACAATGCAGCTGGCGGGCTGTTTTCCTCCGGTGATGACCAGTGCTGTTTGATCTTCAGAGAGCGTGGCGTCCACGCCAAATGCCCTCAGTGTACTGCAGATGCTTTGGACGCGGTCGGACTCTTTAAGGCGCAGGCGCTGAATGTTTGTGAGCTTGCTAGTCCCAGGAATAAACGCAGCTAGCGCAGCAAGTACTGGAGCAAGGTCACACACTTCGGATACAGAAATAGTAAACGGACGCAGGTGATCCATCATACAGGCTGCGCCTTTTTGCTGGCGAGAAACACGTGCGCCCACAAGCGATAACGCGGCCAAAATAGCCCTGTCTCCCTGGACGCTTTGCATAGAGAGCCCTGTGACCTCTATGCCTTGACCGATGGCGCCTGCAGCAAGCCACGGAGCGGCGTTTGACCAATCTCCCTCAATGGAATATACGCCTGGACAGACGTAGTGTTGTGGCTCAATGGTATAGATGGTACTCGAGGCATTAAATGCGGCAGTAACGCCAAAATCTTGCATGACCTGTTCGGTTATAGCCAAATAGTCTTTTGACTGGATGGGCCCTGTAATCTGCAGTGTTGAAGATACGTTTAACAAAGGTAATGACAGCAAAAGTCCAGAAATAAATTGAGATGAAATATCTCCTGGTAGCTCAAAACGAAACCGCCATAAGTTTGACCTGAAACCTCAAGGGTCTTCTCGTCCTGCCAGGCAAAAGACATGCCATGAGCAGAAAGCTCTGAAATAAGTGGTTCCAGGGGTCGTGAGAAAAGTTTTCCTTCTGCAGTAATTGTGGCGTTTACGTGCAGCGCGCCCAGAAGGGGGAGTAAAAACCTGAGCGTGGTGCCAGATTCTTTGCAGTTGAGCTTTACGCTTTGAGGGCGATTTTGCTCTTTTGCAGGGACAACTCTAAATCCCTGTTTGGTTCTAGCAATAGTTGTGCCCAAAGCTTTAAGACAATCAACGGTAACTTGAATATCCTCTGAGATGTAAGGACAGGTAATGTTAGTAGTACCGTTTGCAAATGAAGCGCAGATAAGCGCGCGATGAGCGCACGATTTGGACGGGATTGCCTCTACCGTTCCAAATAAATCATGAGGTGTTATTGAAACATCCATACTGTGTACGCTCCGTATCTACTTGCTTGATGTAAGAATACCGCAGTTGAGTGATATTGAAGGATATGGTTAAAATGTTTGAAGATTAAAGGAGGAAGCAAGTGAATAAGCCTTTTAGCGCCGTAACTCAGGTTTTACGTGGTTATACATACAATCAGGTTAAAGCTGTAGTTGAGGCTCTTGTTGATTCTCCTGTACACAATGTTGAAGTAACTATGAACACGCCAGAAGCTGCTGTGTTGATTCAGAAACTATCAAGTGAATATGGCTCCGATATCAATATTGGCGCTGGTACGGTACTTACTCTCGAAGATCTGCGGACGGCTCATAAAGCGGGTGCTACGTTTGTTTTAGCACCAACGCTGCTCTCTGAAGAGATGTTTGACTACTGCAAAGAGCATGAGATTTTGAGTGTTCCAGGAGCGTTTACGCCAACAGAGATTGCTCATGCATTTGCTCTTGGCGCTGACATTGTCAAGGTATTCCCCGCAAATGAGGTTAGTTATGGATACGCTAAAAAGGTATGCGAGCCTTTAGGAAACTTACCGCTTATGGCGGTTGGTGGCGTTACAACAGATACTATTGCTGAAGTATTTGCTGGTGGATACGCCTATGTAGGAACTGCTAACGGCATCTTCAACAAAAACGATATCCTAGCTGAAGACAAGACTGCCTTAAAAGAGTCAGTACGTAAGCTTGCAGAAGAGTTGGAGCGTCTAGGACGTTAGTCTTCTTTTGCTAACTCAATCAGCTGTTTAAGTTCTGTAAATGATTTGCGCTCAATGCGAACATCACCAATGCCATAGATAAGCGCCATATCAATTGAATCTGCGTGGCTTTTCTTGTCATGAAGTGCTGCGCTGTAAAGTTCTTCCACAGTAAATGAAGTGCTGGTAGGAAGATTATATGACTGCGTAAGTGTAATGATGTTCTCTGCGTCTTCAACAGTACAAAGACCAAGCTTGGAACAGGCTTTTGCCAACATGGAAGTTCCAGCAGCCACACAGGAGCCGTGTCCAAGTTCAAAGTTGCTGAGCGTCTCAATAGCATGACCAAGTGTGTGCCCAGATTGAGCAATTTTCTAGACCCGCTTCTTTGAAGTCTGCTTCAACGATTGACTTTCTTTATTTCGATACACGCTTGAATGAGCTCTTGCCTATGCAGATGCGTCGATGACCTGCACAGGGTTTCTCGCCAGAGAGATTTTATTGAAGAGCTCATGTCCAGAAAGAACGCCATATTTAATAAGCTCTCCGCAGCTATCCTGCAAAAGTGGCGCGGGAATAGAATTCAGCAGCTTAAGGTCAACAATAACTGCTCTGGGGTTATAGAAGGCACCAACAAGATTTTTGCCAAAAAGCAGATCAATGGCAGTCTTTCCACCAATCGAAGAGTCAATCATCGCCAAAAGCGAGGTGGGAATGTGGATGAGCGTACAGCCGCGCATGTAGGTAGCTGCAGCAAATCCCGCAAGATCGCCAATAACGCCTCCACCAAGGGCCACGACAATGTCTTCTCGCGTAAAACGGTTTTCTGCAAGGACGCTTACCAGCTTTTGATATGACTCAAATGATTTTGCGTGCTCACCTGTGGGAACTCGGCAGCTGTGACAGAAAAAGCCAGCTGACCCTAACGAGGCGAGAAGTTCTGTGCCATAGAGCTTGTCCAGATCTGGATGAGTGACCACAAGAATCTTTGACCCTGAGGTGCAGGAATGAATAAGGTTTCCGGCCTGCGCAAGCAGGTGATGCCCCTACATGAATTTGATATGAGTCGGATGTTGGGTCAACAGAAATAGTATTCATGAACTCCTCATTTGCTGGTTGAATTCATTTTTAGCATGGGAAAATACCAGAAGAAAAATTACGCAAACCGTTACAAAAAGGCAGTAAGTAGGCTGGGGTATACTTATGCACCATGACTCCCGTAGCTCAGTGGATTAGAGCGTTTGCCTCCGGAGCAAAAGGTCGTGGGTTCCGAAACCCACCAGGGGTCACCACGTGCAAAAACCGGCCATCACTGACTGGAGATTGTTTATATGTCATTGCAAGATACTGCAGGTAAGAGCAGCAAACGTTTTGAAGAAACGTATGAAGGTCTGACGTCAAAAGAAGTTGCAGAGAGAGTATCTGCAGGTAAAGTCAATACTAATACAGACGTCAAAACCAAATCTATTGCTCAGATTATTGCAGAGCACAGCTTTACACTCTTTAACATAGTTAATGTTTTTGATGGCGCTGCTTGTTGTTGTAACGGGACAGTACAGAAATGCACTGTTCATGCAGGCGTAGTTCTTGCAAACTTGGTCATTGGTATTGTGCAAGAGATTCGTGCAAAACGCATGGTTGACCGCCTGTCTCTTATGACAGCTCAGAGTGTTTGTGTAATTCGTGACGGAAAAGATACCTTTATCAAACCAGACGAGCTTGTCATCGATGATCTTGTGCGCTGAAGACGGGCGATCAAATTCCTGCTGACAGTATTCTTGTATCAGAGCACGTAAGCGTTGACGAAAGCCTTCTAACTGGTGAGGCAGAGCCCGTGCAAAAAGACCACAGGAGATGAGCTTCTCTGGGCAGTTTTTGTCGAGAGGGCAGTCTTGTTGGTAGGGTATGCCGTGTAGGCCAGGAAGGTTATGCTGCGCGTATTAACGCAGAAGCTAAGTTTGTAAAAGAGATCAATTCAGAGATTCTTACCACCATTAAGTCGATTATTCGCGCAGGTTCCATTGCATTGATTCCGCTGGGTATTGGTCTTTTTGTTCACCCTATTTCATAGGTAACGCCGATTTAAATAAAGCGCTTCTTTCGATGATTGCTGCCGTTATTGGCATGATTCCTCAAGGACTCGTTCTTCTCACCAGCTCGGTTCTTGCTATTGCAACCATTAGGCTTGGCCAGAAAAATGTTCTGGTTCAGCAGCAATACTGCATTGAAACGCTGGCACGCGTAGATACCCTTTGTTTGGACAAGACGGGCACTATCACCACAGGAAACATGGAAGTTGCTCGTGTTTTGGATGCTTCGTTTACGCCAATTACTGAGGCTGCAGGTGCTCTGCAAGCGGCTGTAAACGTTGTCGGCGCAAACAAAGATGACGCTAACGACACGGCTACCGCAATTCTCGCGTATGCATCCAAGCAGGGGATTCAAAGCAAACGTCCTTCTCGCGTTGTGCCGTTTTCTTCCAAGCGAAAAGTACTCTGGCTGTGTGACTGAGGACGGAGGGCTTTTGTTATCGGTGCAGCTCAGTTTGTGCTTGGGCCTGGGCGGCTGATGTAATTGCAGGCTCTGATGCCTTTGCATCCATTGAACGCGTGCTGGTTGCCTGCCGTGTTGACGGCTTTGACCAGAATGACGCTCTGCAGGGAACACCTCAGCTCCTGGGTTATGTGGTGCTCAGGGACCAGATTAGAGACCGCCCCACAAAGCCATTGCATACTTCCCTTGAGCAAGGCGTTGACTTGCGTGTTATTTCGGGCGACGACCCTCGTACCGTCTCTGCTATTGCTGAGCGCGCGGGAGTCCCTCATGCCGACGGTTGGGTAGACGCAACTACGCTGCATACAGAAGCAGATATTGCTGCAGCTGTCGAGAAGTACCACGTATTTGGTCGCGTTACACCAGAGCAGAAGCGCGAGCTTGTTATTGCACTCCAGAATCTTGGCCACACCGTTGCCATGACCGGCGACGGTGTAAACGACATCCTGGCTCTGAGGCAGTCGGACTGCTCTATCTCTGTTGCTTCAGGTTCTGCAGCAGCTAGAAACGTTGCGGAGATTGTCCTGGCAGATAATGACTTTGCGCACATGCCAGAAGTTGTTGCTGAGGGCAGACGCTCTATCAATAACCTTCAGCGCTCTGCTGCGCTCATTCTTGTTAAGACGGTTTACACGGCAGCACTTGCGCTCTATTGCATTATTGCGCCACCATATCCTTTTATTCCTGTTCAGATGTCGCTGCTTTCATTTGCAACCGTTGGACTGCCATCGTTTGTGCTGGCGCTTGAGCCAAATCACGACCGTGTAAAGGGCAACTTCTTGGTCAACATTTTGCGTAAGTCACTGCCAGCTTCTATTGCGGTTTCCATCACGCTTGCGCTCCTTATGACCGCAGGTCATCTGTTTAAGCTCAATCTTTCTCAGATATCTACGATGGCCCTTATCACCACCGCAACAGTTGGTTTTGCGCTGCTTAGAAAGAATCTCTTTGCCGCTTACCAAGCTTCGCATTGCACTTCTGGTTGTATGTATTGCCATTGTTGTTGGCGGATGTACGGTGGCACAGGACTTCTTCCGTATTGCGCCTCTCACCCCACGCATCTTGCCGTACTTGGCAATTTGTCTGGTGATTTCCGTTATTATCTTCAACAGAATTTCCGAGCGTTACATCCACAACTATACAGAGGATCGATTCTTTGACCTGGTTGTGAGATTAATGGGAGGAAAGTCAACTTATAGCTCTTCTGCTGATATAAACGATTAAACTGAAGCACAAGCAAAGAGTTGTGGAGGGTGTATGCGTTGTCCAAACTGTGGATCTGAGGTCGATGAAGGGGCTTTAACCTGCCCTCATTGTCAGATTGATCTAAGTTTGTTAAAGATTCCTGTTACTCAAGCTCACTGGTGCCCTCATTGCGGCGCCTTGGTGCCTAATGCTGCAGAAAGCTGCCCCAAATGCGGCCTCCCTCTGCCACAGGCGGTGCCAGCTGCTCGTCCCGCGCAGGCCATCAGGCCCCACGTAACATCAAGCTTCCAGAGATTGATGCCGCTCAACACCTGGCGAAGACCGATCCGCTCGTAGACGCAGGTATGATGCATCATCTTCTGTCGCAGCTGATTCCTACTGTTTTGCAACAAATGCCAGCCGACAGCGCTGGCCCAGATGCCACCAGCGCGTTTGCCTCAGTAAGTCGCAGACCAGCTCCTCGCTTTGAGTCTGCAATTCCTTCCGAGCCTTCAAAAGAGAACCTCCCTGAGGCAGAAGGAATCCCGCGCACACGCGTTATTCTGCTCTCAGCGCTTCTTGTCACAACGCTGGTAGTAGCTGCAATCTTTGTCATCACGCACCCGATGGGACCCTCAGGCAACCGACAATCGCGCAAAGGTTGAGGGCGCCGGTCTCATCTACTCTACCACCACTCCTGTTACGCACCTTACAGGGTCAAGACACCAGTGCAAACTCAGCAAAATACAAGTTCGGATGCTGTTTTTGACGCGCTTGATAGTGATTATCAGAAGCTTGGAGACCTCTCAAAGCGTCTTGATGATAACGAGAAAACCTTTGATCAGCTTGCCATTACTGGCTCTGATCAGGAGCGTGCTGATGCTCAGCAGGAAGCAGAGCAGATTTCCCTGGATATTAGTAATGTTATCTCTGACCTCTCTAGTCTTGATGACTCCAACGGAAACTATCGTCAGACTATTGAAAATCTCACCAAACTGGGTAACTGGCTTCGTAATCGCTCCGATGCTTTGAGTGAGGGATGGAAGCGCTCAGTTGCTTCTAACAATCCTTCTCAGGACAAAGACAACATCTTGGCGCCAGTTGATAACATCAGAGACTCCAGTGGCTCCAGCTCATACCAGAAACTTTTTGATGAAAATTACGTGAATTGGAAGCCACAAAAAGCAGTAAATCTCTACCGTTCAGCTGCTTTAATTTCAAAAATCTCATCATACTGGTAAAATAATTAGGTTAGAAAAGAAGTTCTTTATTACTAAGGGTTTCTCGCGTTTTTTCTCTTAGATGTAAAGAAGCTTGGAGGAATTATGTTTGGACTTGATCCATTGTATACACCAGAGCGCCAGGTTACTGGTACTGAGGTTGCCGTCTTTGATACCAACAAGGGAATCATTAAGGTTCAGCTTGACGGTGAGCGCACCTATTCATGTAGCAAACTTCTGCGAGCTTGCAGAGTCTGGCTTCTATGACGATACCAAGTTCCACCGTCTTGTCCCTGGCTTTGTTCTTCAGGGCGGAGACCCAAACACCCGTGAGATGAGTGTTGAGGATGTTGTGTTTGGTAACCCTGGTCCTGATGGAATTCCTGGTACCGGTGGTCCTGGTTATCGCATCAAAGAGGAGTTCACCACAAATCCTAACAACTCCCACGTTGACGGTGCCCTTGCTATGGCTCGTTCTCAAGATCCAAACTCTGCAGGTTCTCAGTTCTATTTCTGTCTTGGTCCACAGCATGGCTTGGATTCCGATATACCGTATTTGGCACAACTATCGAGGGAATGGATGTCATTTCCCAGTTAAAGGTTGGCGATATCGTCAATTCCATTAGAATTGAAAACGCTTAAAGCCAAGTCGCACAGACTCTTGGAGGATATTGTGAATCAACAGGCATTTGAGTTAGGTAAATCTGCATATGATCAGGGCGACTGGTTTGTAGCTATCAGTCAGTTTGATGTGGCTAAAGAGCCAGGCGAGGTGAAACGGTCAGATTGACCACCTTCTTGGCAACGCTTATATGAGCTTGGACGGTTTGATTCTGCAGCTTCTGCCTATAAGTCAGCTCTTGCTGATACGTCCTACGGCAAGGTTGGCGCTCTCTCCTGACTAATCAGGGGTCGCGCACTTCTGGCTGCTGGTAGGGTACAGGAGGCTAGTGCTGCCCTTACTAATGCTGTCGAGGACGCCTCTTACGCAACTCCTTATAAAGGCACAGCTTGCTCTTGGTTCTGCATACGAGAAAATCGGTGATATTCGCAACGCCGGCGTTGCTTACAGAAACGCTGCAGTTGACGAAGAACCCTAATCCTTCATCAGCACTTTGCAGCCTAGGTGCATGCTTTCATGGTCTGAACAGACCTGTTGATGCAGTTGAGGGCATATCGTACCGCTCTTGATTTTTGCTAATCGCTTTGGATAATTCCAATAAAGATTTATGCAGATCTTGGTCTTGCATACGTTGCAGCAAATCGCATGTCTGAGGCGGTTGATGCATTCACTCACGCCACTGCAGACGGCAGCTTTGTTCTGGCTAATCAGCGGCAGTCTGCTTTTTGATGCAGCTCACAGAGGCTATTACTGCAATGACTTCTGGCAAGCCATCTGAGACTGATGCCTTCCTTCAGGCAGCTGGCTATGGTGCCTATGATCCACTGGATCCTACAGGTATGTCCGGCGAGCTCATCCCTTCTGCAGAAGACACTGGATTCTTCCAGATTACTGAGGCAGGAGATTATTGAGCAGGATAGAGGACAAGAAGATTGGGCGTAAGCATCGCCATACCGGCCTTAAGGTCTTTATCACTATTCTTATTTTGCTTATCTTGGCTGTTGGTGGCGCTGGTTATGCTTACTATCGTGGCTATGGATGGCCAACCCAGCAGTCTGTTGTTCAGGATATTTTCAACGCTAAGGCACAGGGCACCGATATTGGCCGCTATGTCTCTAGCTCTGTCTCTAGCACAACGCTTCAGCAGATTTCAACAGCCTGCCAACAAGCTCTACTGTCACCATCAACGGTGTTGACCAGAGCATGACTCACTCAACAGTTAATGCTTCTGTCAGTCTTTCTAACGGCGGCAACGTTGACTACACCGTGAGCTTGTCCGTGATGGTATTGGCTGGAAGGTTGCAAAGTGTTACCACTTCATACGTAAGCCAGAATAACCAGAACTCCGGCACAACTTCTGGTACTAACGGCTCTAATTCGGGAACTACCTCTGGAACTAATGGATCTAACTCCTCAAATTCCACTAATAGTTCCTCCAGCTCTTCAAAGTCTGGTAACTAGTACTAAACTGTTTTAACCGTTCTTTCTGCAGGATAATTACGCACACGCGTAGCACGTTTGATTGGATATCATGTCTATCTTCGATTCGCTCTTCGGAGAATATGGCGGAGACCTAGCCATCGATTTGGGAACTGCAAACACTCTTGTTGCAGTTCGTGGTCAAGTATTGTCATCAATGAGCCATCGGTTGTTGCAATCGATAAAAGCGAGACCGCGTTCTGGCTGTTGGCGCTGATGCAAAAGCGCATGATTAGCCCGTACCCTGGCTCCCATCATTGCTGAGCGCCCTCTTACAAAGACAGCGTCATTGCAGACTTTGATGTTACTGAGGTTATCTTCGTTACTTCATCGAGAAGGCGCGTGAGCGCAAATATCCTTGGTCACCACGTCCACGCGTAGTTGTTTGCGTTCCTTCTGGCGTTACATCTGTCGAGAAACGCGCTGTTTTTGAAGCAACTATTCAGGCAGGCGCTCGCCAGGCATTCTTGATTGAAGAGCCTATGGCTGCAGCTATTGGTGCAGACCTTCCAGTGAGGATCCTACAGGTTCTATGGTTGTAGAACTTGTTGGTGGCGGTACTACCGAGGTTGCTGTTATCTCCATGGGCGGTATTGTTGTCTCGCGGTCCATCAGAACTGCAGGTGACGAGTTTGATCAAACTATTCTTGAGCATGTTCGTGATGCCTACAACCTCTCTGTTGGTGGGCGTACCGCAGAAGACATCAAGATTAAGGTTGGCTCAGCGGCTCCTCTTGCAGAAGAGCTTGACGTTGAGGTAAACGGTCGTGAGCGTCGCAGAGCGGTCTTCAAAGACTGTTCGTATCGAGTCAGAAGAGATTCGTCGTGCCCTTGATCGTCCTCTTGAGCAGGGTCACCAAAGGCTGTCAAAGATGCACGCTTGATGTGACTCCACCAGATCTGCCTCTGATCTTATGTACTACGGTATTTTTGCTTACCGGTGGCGGCGGCGTGCTTCGCGGTCTTGATCAAAGACTTCGTGAAGACTGGCGTTCCCGTTAACTGTAGCTAACCGCATTAGAAAATGTTGTTACCGGTTGTGCAAAGGTTCTTGAGGGCTAACGCATTGTCCGAGTGGATTTGTTCAGAGTGCAGGCCAATACATATGCCATTGTCTCATCAGATCCAGGGTGCTTCAGCAGGCCTTGGATCTAACATATACAAGCATACGGGTGGCCGTAGTTTTATTATTCTTTCGCTGCTTTCAATTGTGTTATTGACGGTCAGCGCTCGTATGGGTACAGAAGGACCGCTCGAGATGGTTCGAGGTGGGTTCTCTACTATTACCATGCCTTTTAGAATGGCGGGTTCTGCTATTGCCATGCCTTTCCAGGGCATTGGTAACATTTTTAGTAACTTAACAGCAGACCAGCAAACGCTTTCTGACCTCAAGGCAGAAAATGAGCAGTTGCGTTCAAGAAATGCAGAGCTAGAAGAGACAAATCAGTCCACCCAGCGCCTGCAGGGTCTTCTCGACCTCAAAAATACCTATAACCTGCAGTCCACGGGCGCCCGTGTTATCTCTGGTTCTACTGACTCGTTCAATAACACCATCGTGATTGACAAGGGAACTTCGTCCGGGCTGGCTGTTGGTATGCCTGTTGTTGATAGCGGTGGCGTTATCGGCCAGATTATTGAGTGTGGTCCTACAACCTCTACCGTTCGTCTTATCACTGACGAGAAGAGCGGTGTGGCTGCTATGGTTCAAAGCAGTCGAGCTCAAGGCATGCTTATGGGTTCTGCGTCAAGACAGATTACTCTTAACCTCATCAACACCAACCAGAAGGTTGCCGTAGGCGATACAGTTGTTACCAGCGGTCTTGGTGGCGTATTCCCTAAGGGCCTTCCTCTAGGTAAGGTTACCAGCGTTGAGGCAGCTCCAGGATCGCTCTATTACACCATTGTTGTTGAGCCTTATGGAATATGCAGCACTAACGAGGAGGTAATGGTTATCACGTCTCTTTCTGAGGAGCAAAAAGCTACCGCAGATGATATTGCAGAGGCAGATAAGCAAAACACTCCAACAGCTAATTCAGACGGTAGGGATAAAGACTCAAAAGACGGATCTTCTACGTCTTCATCGAGCGGTTCTACTGGCAGCGGTTCAACAAACAACACAACAAACACTCAGCAGAATGCAACAGTTGCTGCTCCAACGGGTAATACACAACATAACAGCGGAAGAACAGATTAAAGGGGATGCATGCGGGTTTCTGATAGAAATAAAACACACGCAGCATCGCCGTTCTTTCTGTTATTGCTTCATTACAGATTATGCTTACACCACAGGTTTCTTTTGGTGGGGAGTTATCAATTTTGCACTGATTTTTCTCGGCAGCTATTGCGCTGAGATATGAGTGAGTAAAACCGGCGTGATATGCGAGCTTTATTGCTGGTCTTATCTATGATTTGACTTCTGCTAATCCTATTGGCCTTATGGCACTCTTGCTTGTGGTCAGTTCTTATTTCATGGGCCAAAGGGTGAGACAGAATCTCTGGCAATTTGGTATCCTCTATGGGCTTTGTTGCTCTTCAAACTTTTGGTGTCACCTTTATGTATCAGCTCATTAATTCTTTGATTGGCTCTGGTGGCAACTTCTTTGAGGGGCTGCTGTTTAAGTCTTTCCCCCACCATGTTGTTCACCATTTTGGCTGCTCTGCCTGTTTTCTATCTCTTTTCTCATTCCCAAAGGTCTCATTCATCTTTGGTGGAACTTCGCTCTACCCGGATCTCATCGAGTCCTCATCGCCTTAAATAAGGGGTTAGTATGAATTTCACCCTTGTTATCCTTGCTTGTTGCGCTGTTGCAGCAATTGGTTTGATCATTGTTTACCTCACCTTTGGTAGAAAAGACTCGCCGTTTACCTTTGATATTGGTGGCGGCGCTCCCAGAAACGTCCGGTGGTTCTGACGGCTCTGCCGAAGACCCTCTCGTCCAGACTTATCGGATTTGCAATTGCTGTTGGCGGCATGTTTGCCGTGCTTATTGGTCGTCTTTGGACCATGCAGCTCTTATCGTCAGCTGACTATACCGAGCAAGCAGAGAGAAACCGTACGCGAACAGTTACTACCGCAGCTCCTCGTGGTCGTATTTTGGACAGAAATGGCGTTGAGATTGTTACTAACAGGCCAAGTCCAGCGGTAGTAGCGCGAGCGAACGTTGCAGAAGACTACATGAGCTGCAGATTCTTGCTAACCTTTTGGGTATGCCTATGTTGGCGGTGCGCAGAAAATCATGGATACCTCTGATGGCGCCCAAACGCTTCGCACGGTTTCTGTGAGATGTTTCTAGGGCGCGTAGTTGCCTACATTTACGCTCATGGCGCTGTGCGATGGCGTTTCAGATTGAGGAGCGCACCAGCGCGCCCTATCAAACAGTTCTCTTGCAGCTCATGTTGTTGGCTACACGGAACTGTTACACGAGCAAACGGCAAAGCGGTAAAACTGCGGATGGCGGCTTTGTGTATGCCCATGGCGATATCGTGGGACATAAGCGGGTGTTGAGTATCGGTACGAGTCCGCTCTTCAGGGTGTTCGTGGTGAACAAACGGTATATGTTGACGCTGCTGGTAATGTTTTATCTCACTCAACGTCTATTGCTCCTCAGAGCGGCTCAGATGTTGTTTTTGACCATTGATGCAAAACATTCAAAAAGCGGCAGAAGCATCCTTGTCAGTGTTATCAACACAGTTAGATCTAGGAACTTTTCCAAGGTCGTAGTGCAAAGCGTGGTTGCGCTGAGTTGCACCAACGGTGAAGTTATTGCCATGGCAAGCTGTCCAGCGTATTCACCTTCAATGTTTGTTGGGTATTTCCAGTTCTGACTGGGATGCGCTTTCTTCTGAAGGCAAACTATCCGCTGATGAACCGCGCAATTGCTGGACAGTATCCAACTGGATCTACCATCAAAGCACTTACTACCTTTGCCGGACTCAAATACGGTATTTGTGACGGAAATTCCAGCTGGTATTGCACGGGTTTCTGGACTGGTTTTGGTGAGCAGTACGGCATGCACTGCTGGCTTCTTTCTGGCCACGGCACCGTTAACCTGATTACCGGTGTACCAACTCTTGCGACATTGTTTTTACGAAAGTTGGTAGGGCTTCTTCTATAACAACGATCATCCAGAGGGCATGCAAGAGACATTCCGTGCCTTTGGACTTGGCGCGCTTTCTGGTATTGACCTTCCAGAAGAGGCATCTGGCCGCGTTCCTGATGCGGAGTGGAAGTGGAATTACTTTACCAGCTCACCTGATGATGCTCGTAAGTGGCAGGGTGGCGACAACTGTAACCTTGCAATTGGACAGGGCGATCTTTTGGTAACCTGCCTCCAGATGGCAAATGCGTATTGTGGTATTGCAAACCGAGGTCCAATTTACAAACCACATGTTTTTGAAAGAGTATTAATGCCAGAAACGGAAATGGTTCTGTTGATGAGTACAAAAACAGGGTCATTCTGAGCCCAGAAGAAAAAGATGAGCACCGAGACATTGTTGCTCGCGGTCTTTATGGCGTTGTCTACGAGGAATCTGCTTCTCAGACTATCCACTGGACCAATCTTGATGTCACGGTTAATGGCAAGACGGGTACTGCTGAGCAGCAGTCTATTGGCGAGCCCGTTGGTTGGTTTGTTGGCTATGCACCTGCTGACAAGCCTCAGTATGTTGTTGCCGCAAATCTGACTGCGCACCTTCTGGCGCAGGTTCTGAGTATGTATATTGTTCGAGACGTCTTTGGTGCAATTTATAATCAGCCAGACAACGTTGGTAGAGTGAGGCGAAACCCATGGCGCGATTCATCTGCGGTTACAAAACAGAGAATGAACTCACCTTTTAGGAGGCGTGGAGGTATTCCTTCAGGCGGCCTTGCCAAGAAAGAGAAGCTTACTGGTAAGAATATCTTGAGTAATCTCTATCTATCACAGCTTGTTCCCGCGGCACTTCTCGTCCTCATCGGTATTGTGGTTATCTGGACCGCATCGATGAACATTGCCGAAGCTAGTTTTCCTAGGCACCTTCTGGGTATTGGTTTTGGGCCTTGTTTTGCCACGCTTATGTGGCGCTATGATTACGAAACACTTTCAAATATGACAAACGTGCTGCTTGTTGGCGTAGTTGTGTTGATGATTTTGCCCTAAGATCCAGGGCTTTGGCGTCTCGGTTAAAAGGTATGACTGGTTGGGTTAATATCCCACTTGTTGGATTTAGATTTCAGCCTTCTGAGCTTGGAAAGATTGTCACAATCTTCCTTATAAGCTTCAGTGATGCTCAGTATAACGGTAAGGTAGAAACGCTCAGAGACTATGTAAAGCTTTGTGGAACATTGATGGTTCCATTCGGCTCCATTATGCTTTGCCTGACCTGGGAACCGGTCTGATTATTTTGGTTATCAGAGCTACCATCATCATTTGCTCTGGTGCAAAAACGATTCTTGGATTCTTGTGACCGTTCTTTTTGCTCATTGCTGTCGTTGCTCTTGTTGTTGTGACTTCTATGATTCCTGGTATTCCTCACATTCTTAAGGAGTACCAGATGAAGCCTCTTCAAAGTCTTCTTGGATCCTTCCGTTGATCCGTCGGGGAGACAGCTATAACCTGACAACAGGCAAAAGATTGCCGTGAGTTCTGGTGGCTTTATTGGAAAAGGACCAGGTAACGCTACACGCAGGCAAGTGGACGATTCTTACCAGAGCACACACAGACTTTGTTTTTGCACTCTTCTCAGAAGAGTTTGGCTTTCTTGGTGCATTCATTATGCTTTCACTTTTTTTGCATGGATGATTTTTTTGCAACCATTCTGTTTACCATGAAGACCGAGAATACCTTCTCTAAGCTGGTACTTGTTGGTTGTGCAGCCATGTGGTCGTTCAGGTTTTTACAGAATGTTGGCATGTGTATTGGTATCATGCCTATTACCGGTATTCCATTGCCTTTTTATCAGCTTTGGATCAACATCGATGATTGCCCAGCTCATTTCTGTAGGAATCGTCCAGTCTGTTTACAGACATAGAACAAAGGCGGCATAAGCCATGGCAAAAAGAAACAGCTTGGGCAAACTTGCTACCTCTGTATTACAAAATTCCATGGGTCGCTTTCATCTCTAGAGCCAACTTATACGCATATCTACGTTGATTCCCTTGCTTCTGAAGAGGTAATCCTGGCTGTACATTCGTATTTTTATGCCAGAAGAACAGATGCAACGGTGCGCGTCTCTAAGCTTGCCGACGGTGTTTCGTTTGTTTCTGGAGGCATTGGTCGCACGGGAAAGAATGCTGCTATTCCTGATATTGCGGTGATTATTCCTACGCCAACATCACAGTACGAGACGCCCTTACCATGTTGGTAAGTCATTCAATTCCTTGTGCGGTGGTTGTAGAGTCTGCAGTTGAAGCGCAACAAATTGCTGATACGCTCTATAACACAGGGCTTATTAGTATTGTTGCGGGTACCACTGAAGAGTGCTCTTTGATCGACTCTCTTCATGGATTGCAACTGCAACAGAAAAAAATCAGTCTCTTTTGCGGCAGCGTATCCTCTTTGCAGAACTCACGTAGTCAAGCAGATAACTGCTGCTTGCGCTAAAGAAAATGCAGCTATTGGAGCTGTGGCGATTGTTCCTGGCTCTGATATGCCGCTGATGACAGCGCGCCAGATTAGGCTGGCACTTGATATTACCGCCGCCTATAACATCAATATGAGTGTTGAAACCATCGCCGAACTTCTCGGCGTTGTGGGTCAGAGCTTTGGATACCGTACGGTTGCACGCACGGTCGCAGGCACAGTTCAGGGATTTGGCTGGGCGCTTAAAGGCTGGCATGGGGTACGCAGGTACTCACACTACTGCTCGCGTCATTCACGCGTATGCTCGCAAAGTGCCGAGAAACGCAATGAGGGTGGCAGCAGATTCTTCTACAAAACCGGCGCTTCAGGTGCTTCTGCAGACTAAGCGCAACAGCAAATACAAATTCACAATCAAATACCGTAGAGATAGCAACCACAGTCCCTCGCCCAAAAGATAGAAAGTAGACTATCGTGCGTGTCAAACGGAAAAATCTCTTCCATCTCATTGAGCCCATGCTTCCGCATGTCGAAACCCTCAAGATACTCGAAATCACGAGTGGGGGAGCAGTAGAGGAGCAAGAGGGCCCTTTTTCACGTTTGTATGGTTTTACGCTGACGTGTACGAGGTGGGTCAGCCTAATTTGGGCATTGCCATTCTCTATAACGCTTTGAATAAGGCGCCTCCTATTTCTTGTGAGCGCGCCTATCTGCCCATGGGTCGATATGGCAGCTTTTGATGCGCAAGCGCAATGTGCCTCTACTTTCGTTGGAGGTGCTGCGCCTTTAGCATCTTTTGATGTCAGTGGGCTTCACCCTTGCGCAGAAATGATCGCAACCAATATTATAAAAACGCGCGATTTGCAGGCATTCCATTTGCTCGCTGAAGAACGTGATGAAGAGGACCCACTTATTTTTGGTGGCGGTCCTTCTGTTTGGAACTCAGAGCCAGTGACCCCGCTCTTTGATGCAATTCTATTAGGCGACGGCGAAGAAGCGCTGGTAGAGATGTGCGAGTGCGTGAGAACTTCCAAGCTTGACGGAGTTTCTCGCCAAGAGACTTTGCAGAGGTTGTCTGAGATCCAAGGTGTCTACGTACCGTCGCTTTATCAGATTGTGCGCGACAATACCTCAACACGCTGGGGCTATGCGGTTCCTAAAGAGGGAAGTAGTGCACCAAGCGTGGTCTATAAGCGTTGTCTGCCAGACCTTTCGGTAACAGACCCTGTTGCGCAACGCATTGTTCCGTACACCGAGATTGTTCAGGACAGGCTGGCGCTAGAGATTCAGCGCGGCTGTGCTCGCGGCTGTAGGTTTTGTCAGGCTGGTATGACGTATCGCCCTGTTCGCGAGCGTCCAGCTCAGCAGATTGTGAAAGCAGGCGAGGAAGGCCTTTTGAAGAGCGGCTACGATGAGGTTTCACTCACGTCACTCTCTACAACGGATCACTCTCAGTGCGGCTATATTCTGCGCCGTATGAACTCTGACCTTCGTAAACGCGGCGTGCGAATCTCCATTCCTTCCCAGCGTATGGACGCGTTTGGCGCGGAGATGGCAGACGCCGTTTCTACTTCAAGGCGTGGCGGACTGACGTTTGCACAGAAGCAGGTTCTCAGCGCATGCGTGACGTCATCAACAAAAACGTCACTGAGGGATGATCTTGAATCGGCAGCTGAAATGCGTTTGAAAACGGCTGGCGCCGCATGAAGCTCTACTTTATGATGGGCCTTCCAACAGAAACTGATGAAGACATTCAAGCCATTCCCGCAGTTGCAAAGCGTATTTTAGATATCGGTCGAGAAATTGGCGGCAAGGGCGTTACGGTTTCTGCTTCCGTTGCCGTTTTTGTGCCCAAGTCCTACACGCCATTCCAGTGGGTTGGACAGATTTCTCGTGAGGAAGCCCAGCGTAGACAGCAGTTGCTCTTGTCGTCAAATCACGATAGGGGACTCAAGATTGCCTACCACGATTCTGGAACTTCCCTGGTAGAAGGTGCGCTTTCAAAGATGGGCCGCGACGGTTTTGATTTGATTTACCGGGCTTGGAAAAATGGTTGTAAGTTTGATGCATGGACCAGCGAGTTTAATCTTGATGCTTGGAATGCGGCAGCAGAAAGTCTGGGTTTCTCGCTCTCTGATATTGCAACAGAGACCTTTGATATCAGGCAAAACTTCCATGGGATCACACGTCTCCTGGCGTTTCCAAAGGGCTATCTACAGCGAAAATATCGTAAAGCGATGGACGAGGTTACCACACCTAGACTGCGTTTTACCTCTTGTGCAGGATGTGCGGTATGCCAGACCATAAGGTTGACAACGTTTTGATGGGGGTGCGCTCGTGACGGATGCGCAGATGAGAGCGTAGCTCCTGGGACAGCTGAGCCCATGAAGAAGGACTGGCGTGCCGGTGAAACTACAGATTCAGCGGAGATTATGACGGAGCGCTGGAGCAGAGATTTTTTAGGCTTCGCGTGGCCTACAAGAAAAGATGATCGCCTTGCGTTTTAGGACACCTTGAGCTTATTGGTACCATTGAGCGCTGTGTTCGTGAAGCTCAGCTGCCGTTTAGGGGTAGGCAATGACTTTGCAAAGCGCATGGGCGTGCAATTTTTCTCAGGCGCTTCCGTTGGTCGCTTCGTCTGAGGCGGAGTACTGACTTGAAACTCACAGAATATGTGGACCCGGATGAAGCGTTAGAAGGTTGTTGTCAGCTACGCCTCCGCGCTTGCTCCGTTTGCTGCCAGCTACGTTGATCGGTCGCTGCCAGCGCGGAAAGCATGGTTGAATGCCGCTCATTGGAGATGCGACATTTTGGGAGAAGGTCTTAGGTCAGACGCGTTGCGTTGGGGGTTTGAGGATCTTCTCGCCAAAAAGAGCTGACGATACATGCGCGGAGATAAGCAAAAAGTGGTCAACTTTAGAGACAACGTTTGCGGGCTATAAAGATTTCTGAGCTCATCTGAAAGCATGCATTTCATTTGAGCTTGATACACTCCAAGATCCAGAGCAGCGCTTGGACCTGCAGTTTTTGATCTATGAGGCACATAAATTGCAGCTCAAGCCGGGTGGATGGACTGCAAGGCATTGACTCGTTGAAAGTGTGTCGCAGTCTCACAGGCACACGTTTCAGAAAATGGACTCCTTGTGAAGCCTCTATAACATGTAGTTTTGTCTTGGAATTTTTCTGAAATATGCAGTGAACTATTTCGAGTTGTGTTTTCTCGCCGAGGGACATGGGACACCGACAGTTTCCCGCGGATGCCACAGGTCCGACGGCGAAGATCTTTGCTCGGATCTTCAGAAATACAAAGATAGTATTAATCGTTGCAGAATCAGCAATGAAGGGTTACACATGTACGCAATCGCTAGCAACTGGTGGCAAAGCAGTATAAGGGTTGCCAAGGGCGACGTAATCAGCGTCGAGAGCGATGCGCAGCCTGGCGATAAGGTAAAAGCGATGTTCTTATGTAACGACGGCAAGAAGGTTGTTGCTGACGCTGCCACTCTTTCCTCTAAGAAGGTTACCTGTGAGGGTTCTTGGGCAGTACAAGGACAAGAAGGTCCTCGTCTTCAAGTTCCACAAGCGTAAGCGCTATCCACCGCGCCAATGGTCACCGTCAGAACCTTACTAAGCTGAAGGTTACCGCGCTCCCTACCGCTCGTAAGGCTGCTGCTAAAGGCATCCGACGAGTCTGCAAATAATTGGTCACTTCTGATATTGAGATGAGGCAGGTAGCATTTATGGCACACAAGAAAGGTCTCGGCTCTTCCCGCAATGGTCGTGACTCACAAGCACAGCGCCTTGGCGTTAAGATTTACGGTGGTCAGGCAATCAAGGCTGGCCAGATTATCATCCGTCAGCGTGGTACGCACATCACTCCTGGCGTAAACGTTGGTCGCGGCAAGGATGACACTCTCTTTGCACTTTGCGATGGCGTTGTTGAGTTCAAGAAGGGTGCTAAGCACGTCGTTAACGTCGTTGCTGCTGAGGCATAAGTTTTTCTTGAACATTCGCAGTTCATTCAAAGGGGTCCTTCGGGACCCCTTTTTGATTCTCGCGGTATCTTACGCGTACCGTTCTAGATTTCTAATTTGTTTCTTAATGTATTTCTTGACACAATCTGGCAAAGTAATGGTATTCTTCTTACATTGCAATTTACGCTCTTGGGAGGAGGACATATCATGCGCCTACATGCACTCAGCAGTGGTGGTGGAACAACTTGTCTTTCTCCGGTCAGCGATGAGTTGCTTCTGCATACGCATTTAGAGGCTCTCAGGTGACCGAGAGCTTTTTAATGCGTACGTTTCTTGCTAAATCCGGATGGCGAAAACCCGTGTTGATTAAAAGTTTTGTTTGTACGTTTTAGTTTTTGCGTTAAAGGAGTTTGTATGTCTACAGAAAATCTCAATGAGGGTTAACGCCGCAGGCACAGAGACAGGATCTGCAGAGCAGGCACCACGTGTTGTTGCTGTTTCAAAAAAATGCAGGAGTATTGGACGTTACTTCTCTAGTCCTTGTTGCCGTCCTTATTGCTGCTGGTTTTATTCTTAACCTGACTGTTGGTAAGGCAATTAGTGCTATTGGAATTGGTCCAGAGTTTATTATTTCTTCGTTCTGCCTGGCTATTCTTTTGCTTAAGCCAAACGCTGTTCAGAGCCTGGTTATTGGTCTTATCGCAGCTACCGTTATTCAGCTGACCACCTCTGTCCCTGGTGCTGATTTTGTTGCAGAGGGCGCAGCTTCACTTGTTATGTTTGCCTTTCACAAAGGTCCGCTCTTGCAGATAAGCCAGTAATGCCTGCAATTGGTTCTTTTGTAACCACTCTTATTTCTGGCCTGATCTTTGCTGCCATTGCTATTCCAGCCAAGGGTGCAACTATTGAGCTTTTCTACGTAATGCTTCCTGTCATCGTGGGAACCGCATTCTTTAATGCTATTGTTGTTCAGGTTCTTGCGGCTCCTCTTAAGAAGGTTTTGGGTCGATAAGTTCTTAGATACGCACATATTTCCTGGAGAACACTGTGTCTATTATTGAAGTTCAATCTGTGTCATATAGCTATCCTGATAGCTCAGCGCATGCTCTGAATGAGCTGTCACTAAGCGTTCAGGAGGGTGACTTTGTAGGTATTGTTGGTCCTTCTGGCGCAGGCAAGTCTACGCTTGCTCTTGCGCTTTCTGGCGCTATTCCTCATCACTTTCAGAGGAAGTTTCTTTGGAAAGATTCTTGTTGCTGGAATGGATACCTGCACAGTTGC
>BNJU01004666.1_pt1 | contig 37199 bp, 42 predicted proteins | sample 8539281 | NCBI WGS metagenome assembly BNJU01 (sample SAMD00202456, study PRJDB9452) | human saliva metagenome | isolation source: human saliva | place: Japan
ATTCAGGCGCTGCAAGTGCTATAAAATATAGGACAAAAACTAAAAGTTACAGCAAGGAAAATAAAACCTTTAACTTTTTGTTTGTTGTAGATTTGCCCTAACCCAGGAATCACTGAAAGCAAGGCTGCTTTGCTAGGTTGTTGGTTTTCCATGAATACTCCTTTCATAGGATACGAGATTGAAGTTTGTCTCCAATCACTAGATAGACAACTGCAATCATTCGTAAATTTATAAAATCAAAGGGGGATTTGTATTCTCCCCCCTTGTAACGAATTCAATTATTCACCAAATTTTTGTTTGATTGTTTCTTTGATCAATGTAACAGCATCGTTAGCAGCTGTCTTAGCATCTTTCTTACCACTTACAGCGTCAAAGAGCATGTTCGCAGCTGGTTCCCAAACAGCTGACATTTGTGAGATGTTTGGCATTGGTTGAGCGTTCTTGAACTGCTTGATAACAGCTGTTGTCAACTCATCGTTTTTACCTTCAGCGTATGCACGTGCTTCAGTGTTAGCTGGGATTTCGTTAGTTGCATCGTAGAATGCTTTTTGTTGTTCAGTTGATACAAGGTAGTCTACAAATTTTTGAGCGCCTTCGAGGTTCTTAGTGCTTGATGGGATGATCCAAGCTTTACCACCACCGAATGCTGAGTAGTCTTTTCCGTTTGGAAGAGTTGGGATAGTAGCAACACCGTAGTTTACTTTAGCATCTTTGAATGCTTGAGCTTTCCAAGGACCATCGATGATAGCAGCTGTTTTACCTTCTTGGAATTGAGTTTGGATTAAGTTTCCAGCAGCTGTTCCATCTTGCATACCTTTAGGCCATTTTTCGTACCAAGATTTAGCGTAGTTGATACCTGCGATAGCACCGTCATTTGCAAGACCGATATCTTTAGGATCTTTACCGTTTTGTCCGAATACGTAAGCTCCATTACCAGAAAGAAGTCCGTATGCATAGTAGAAGTTAGTCCAGTCAGCTAGGAAAGCAGAAGTTTTTCCTTCTTCACCTTCGAAAGCGTATTTGCTATCTTTAGCAAGTTCTTCTAATTCAGCGAAAGTTTTTGGAGCTTCTTTGAGCAAGTCTTTGTTGTAGTACATAACAAGAGACTCGATAACGGCTGGAGCACCGTAAACTTTACCGTCAGCAGCTGTTACAAGAGATTTAGTAGTGTCATCTGTTTTAGCACCTTCGCTCAATGTAACTTCTGAAAGTTGTCCGTCAGTACCAAGGCTACCTACACGGTCGTATGGAGCCATCATAACGTCAGCGGCTTGACCTGATTGGTTGTCAAGTGAAAGTTTGTCAAGTCCACCAAGTTGGTCACCAGATTTGATGTTAACTTTTGTTCCTGATTCTTTTTCATAAGCAGCAGCAACTTTCTCAGCAAATGCTTTATATTGATCTTCAACGTAAAGTGTGATTTCTTTTGCTTCAGATGAGCTAGTATCAGCAGCTTTATCAGCAGCTTTATCAGCAGTTTTGCTTCCGCAAGCTACCAAAAGTAAGCTAGCAAGAGTAGCAGTTCCAAGCACAGCAGCGCTCTTCATGAATTTAGATGACATAGTGTATTCCTCCTAAAGAATAACAAGTTTTATAGTCTAGGGAACGCAAACGTTTTCCCTTATGACCTTAGTATAACACAAATAGAAAAACGGTTGCAATAGTTTTTTTAAAAAAAGTAAAAAAAGTTACAATCTCAACATCTTTGATTAGAATTATATAATGAGAATAAAGTTCACGATTTATAAACTTTATTCTAAAAAAAGTAAAGAATAGGCAAACGATTGCATCAAAAATAAGCCGAATGAAAAATCATTTCAAAAAAATTAAAAATATAGGGAATTTCAAAATTTAACCAGAAAAAGTTGGAAAAAGTTTTTTACAAACGCTTGCAATTATTTTTAGAAATGGGTTATACTTGAGTTGACGCAAACGTTTGCGCATATTAAATATGAAACTCTTAACTACAAACACGCGAGGTGCTATTATGAAAAAACGTCAAAGTGGTGTGTTGATGCACATCTCATCTCTTCCTGGAGCATACGGGATTGGATCGTTTGGTAAAAGTGCGTACGACTTTGTTGATTTCTTAGTTCGTACCAAACAACGTTACTGGCAGATCCTTCCATTAGGAACAACTAGTTACGGTGATTCTCCTTACCAATCATTCTCAGCTTTTGCAGGGAATACTCACTTTATCGATCTTGATATCTTGGTTGAGCAAGGTTTACTAGATGCTAGTGATCTTGAAGGGATTGACTTTGGTAGCAACCCAGAAGAAGTAGACTACGCGAAGATTTATTATGCGCGTCGTCCTCTTCTTGAAAAAGCAGTTAAACGTTTCTTTGAAATCGGAGATGTTCATTCATTTGAAGAATTTGCTCAACAAATCAAGCTTGGCTTGAACTTTTTGCTGAGTACATGGCTATCAAGGAGCACTTCGATAACCTAGCTTGGACAGAATGGCCTGATGCGGCAGTCCGTACTCGCCAAGCTGAAGCTCTTGCGCATTATCGTAATGAGTTGGCAGACAAGTTAGTTTACCACCGCGTAACCCAATACCTTTTCTTCCAACAATGGTTGAAATTGAAAGCATATGCTAATGACAACCACATCGAAATTGTCGGAGATATGCCTATCTATGTAGCGGAAGATTCAAGCGATATGTGGGCAAATCCACATCTCTTCAAGACAGATGTCAACGGTAAGGCGACTTGCATCGCAGGATGCCCACCAGATGAGTTTTCTGAGACTGGTCAGCTTTGGGGGAACCCAATCTATGACTGGGAAGCTATGGACCGTGATGGATATAAATGGTGGATTGAACGCTTGCGCGAAAGCTTTAAAATTTATGACATCGTTCGTATTGACCACTTCCGTGGATTTGAATCATACTGGGAAATCCCAGCTGGTTCAGAAACTGCAGCGCCTGGCAAATGGGTAAAAGGTCCAGACTACAAACTCTTTGCAGCTGTTAAGGAAGAACTCGGTGACTTGAATATCATCGCAGAAGACCTTGGTTTCATGACTGACGAAGTTATTGAACTACGTGAGCGCACTGGATTTCCAGGAATGAAGGTTCTTCAATTTGCCTTCAACCCAGAGCACGAAAGTATTGACAGCCCACACTTAGCACCAGCTAACTCTGTTATGTACACAGGAACACATGATAACAACACTGTTCTTGGTTGGTACCGTAATGAAATTGACGACCCAACTCGTGAGTACATGGCACGCTATACAAACCGCAAGGAATACGAAACAGTTGTACATGCAATGCTTCCGTACAGCCTTCTCATCAGTAAGCTTCATGGCTATCGCAACTATGCAAGACTTACTTGAATTGGATGGTTCAGCTCGTATGAACTTCCCATCTACCCTTGGTGGAAACTGGTCATGGCGTATGACAGAAGATCAATTGACACCAGCAGTCGAGGAAAACTTACTTGACTTGACTACCATTTATCGCCGAATCAATGAAAATTTGGTAGAATTAAAGAAATAAGACATTATCAGGAGACACTTTAACATGTTACCATTACAAGAATTTGTACAAAGCGTTACAATAAATCTATCGCAGAATGTAGTAACGAAGAGCTTTACCTTGCTCTTCTTAACTACAGCAAACTAGCTAGTAGCCAAAAACCAGTGAATACTGGTAAGAAAAAAGTTTACTACATCTCAGCTGAGTTCTTGATCGGTAAACTCTTGTCAAACAACTTGATTAACCTTGGTCTTTATGACGAAGTTAAAAAAGAACTTGCTGACGCAGGTAAAGAGTTGATTGAAATCGAAGAAGTAGAATTGGAACCATCACTTGGTAATGGTGGTTTGGGACGTTTGGCAGCCTGCTTTATCGACTCAATCGCTACACTTGGTTTGAACGGTGACGGTGTTGGTTTGAACTACCACTTTGGTCTTTTCCAACAAGTTCTTAAAAACAACCAACAAGAAACAATTCCTAACGCTTGGTTGACTGACCAAAATTGGTTGGTTCGATCAAGTCGTAGCTACCAAGTGCCATTTGCACACTTTACATTGAAATCTACTCTTTACGATATCGATGTACCTGGTTACAAAACAGCTACTAAAAACCGTTTGCGTTTGTTTGACTTGGATTCAGTTGATTCTTCAATCATCAAAGATGGTATCAACTTTGACAAGACAGACATCGCTCGCAACTTGACTCTTTTCCTTTACCCAGATGATAGTGACCGTCAAGGTGAATTGCTCCGTATCTTCCAACAATACTTCATGGTTTCAAACGGTGCGCAATTGATTATCGATGAAGCAATCGAAAAAGGAAGCAACTTGCACGACCTTGCTGACTACGCAGTTGTACAAATCAACGATACTCACCCATCAATGGTGATTCCTGAATTGATCCGTCTTTTGACTGAACGTGGTATCGAACTTGATGAAGCAATTTCTATCGTTCGTAGCATGACTGCCTACACAAACCACACAATCCTTGCTGAAGCCCTTGAAAAATGGCCTCTTGAATTCTTGGAAGAAGTGGTTCCTCACTTGGTACCAATCATCAAAGAATTAGACCGTCGTGTTAAAGCAGAATATAAAGACCCATCTGTTCAAATCATCGATGAGAGCGGACGTGTTCACATGGCTCACATGGATATCCACTACGGATACAGTGTTAACGGGGTTGCGGCTCTTCACACTGAAATCTTGAAGAACTCAGAGTTGAAAGCTTTCTACGACATTTACCCAGAAAAATTCAACAACAAAACAAACGGTATTACTTTCCGTCGTTGGCTCATGCATGCTAACCCACGCTTGTCTCACTACTTGGATGAGATTATTGGACGCGGTTGGCACCATGAAGCGGATGAACTTGAAAAACTCTTGTCTTACGAAGATAAAGTAGCTCTTAAAGCAAAACTTGAAGAAATCAAGGCTCACAACAAACGTAAATTGGCTCGTCACTTGAAAGAGCACCAAGGTGTGGAAATCAATACAAACTCTATATTTGATATCCAAATCAAACGTCTTCACGAGTATAAACGCCAACAAATGAACGCTTTGTATGTGATCCACAAATATCTTGACATCAAGGCAGGTAATATCCCTGCTCGTCCAATCACAGTCTTCTTTGGTGGTAAAGCAGCTCCTGCCTACACAATCGCTCAAGATATCATCCACTTGATCCTTTGCTTGTCAGAAGTGATTGCCAATGACCCAGCAGTAGCGCCACACTTGCAAGTGGTAATGGTTGAAAACTACAACGTTACTGCAGCAAGCTTCTTGATTCCAGCATGTGATATCTCAGAACAAATCTCACTTGCTCTAAAGAAGCTTCAGGTACTGGTAACATGAAATTCATGTTGAACGGAGCTTTGACTCTCGGTACTATGGACGGAGCTAACGTGGAAATTGCTGAATTGGTTGGCGACGAAAACATCTACATTTTCGGTGAGGATTCAGAAACTGTTATCGACCTTTACGCGAAATCAGCTTATAAATCAAGCGAATTCTACGCACGTGAAGCTATCAAACCATTGGTTGACTTCATCGTGAGCGACGCTGTTCTTGCAGTTGGTAACCAAGAACGCTTGTCACGCCTTCACAATGAATTGATCAACAAAGACTGGTTCATGACTCTTCTTGACTTGGAAGACTACATCAAAGTGAAAGAGCAAATGCTTGCTGACTACGAAAACCGTGACGCATGGTTGGATAAAGTCATCGTCAACATTGCTAAAGCAGGATTCTTCTCATCTGACCGTACAATCGCTCAGTACAACGAAGATATCTGGCACTTGAACTAAGATTAAACAAAAAACGCATCTTATATAGATGCGTTTTTTCGTATTTGGACTAGTTCACAGTGCTTTCCCAACCAGAATCTCTGCTTCGATAGTAATCTCTGTCAGTTGATTCCAGTCAATCTTGCTTTGGTCAACGTGAAAGAGAAGGGGCGTCATGCTGAGCAAAGCTTGTCTTTGCTCTGTTGTGATGGGTTTGGTCAGAGAAGCAATCTGGCTAGACTGGATGCTGAAGTGTTCCTGGAAGTGTTCCTTGATATCCTGATTGGAATAATCCTTCTTTGTCAGTTGATCCTGTGCCAATTGACGGATTTCCTTGAGGTGATTTTCAGTAGGGATGACCTTGATTAAGATTCCGTCTTTGGATAGGACACGGCGAAATTCTCCGTAGTTGGCAGGAGAGAAGACATCCAGTAGGACATCCATGCTGGCGTCTTTTATAGGGAGACGAGCCAGGTCGCCAACGAACCAATTGACCGCCCAGTTGATTTCACTTTTAGCAGCAATTTGGACTGAGTCTTTTGAAATGTCAAAGGCGTAAAAGGTCTTGTCAGGATGGGCTTCTTGGAGTTTACGAGAGTAGAAGCCTTCGCCACAACCGATGTCCAAGATGGTTTTTGCGGATGGATTAATGGCAAGTAAGTCGGAGATACCTTCTAAAATAGCCTGATAAAATCCAGCTTCTAGGATTTGTTGGCGATTTTGAAAGTTTTCCTTGTCGTAGTTGGCGGATTGCTTGATTTGAGGAGCCAGATTGACATAGCCGAATTTTGCCAGGTCAAAAGAATGGCGATGATCACACTTGAGACTGGTTTCTACCAAGGTTAGGTTTTCTTGGCAGATAGGGCAGGCAAAAGCACTAGGAGAAGCAAAACGCTGGAGTTTAGGTTTGAGGTTTGTATTCATAGTTTTAGTCTAGCAAAAAAAGAACTGGATGGCAAATGCATCCAGTTTGTTTTTTAGTATGTTAGAACGAAGTATTTCTTCTTACCACGGCGGATAACAGTGAGTTCGTTCTCTAACTTATCTGCGTCACTCAAGACATAGTTAAGGTCTTGGATGCGGTCGCCGTTGATATAGATAGCTCCATTTTGAACATCTTCACGGGCTTGACGTTTTGAGTTAACCACACCAGAAGATACAAGAAGTTCTACGATATTGTGGTTTTCGTCTGCTTGTACTTGGTAGTTTGGCACACTACGTAGTCCTTGTTTGAGTTCTTTGACAGAAAGATTTTTAATATTTCCTGCAAAGAGTTGCTCAGTGATGTTGAGGGCTTCTTTGTAGGCTTCTTCTCCGTGGACAAGTGTTACGACTTCACGAGCCAAGACTTTTTGAGCCAAGCGTTCGTGTGGTGCTGCTTCGAATTGTTTACGGATGTCTTCAATCTCATCAAGTGACAAGAAAGTAAAGATTTTCAAGAAGCGAACAGCGTCAGCGTCCATGACGTTCATCCAGAATTGGTACATTTCGTATGGAGAAGTCTTTTCAGGATTGAGCCAAACTGCGTTTCCTTCTGATTTACCAAATTTCTTACCAGTTGCGTCTGTAATGAGTGGGACAGTGATGACGTGACCAGTCTTGTCCGCCTTCCGACGAAGCAACTCTGTACCAGCAGTCATATTTCCCCATTGGTCAGAACCACCGATTTGAAGGGTTACATTGTGGTCTTGGTTAAGAACGAAGAAGTCATACCCTTGCATGATTTGGTAGGCAAACTCAGTGTAAGAAATCCCTGTTTCGATACGTTTCTTCACAGACTCCTTGCTCATCATGTAGTTGACAGTGAAGTATTTTCCGATATCACGGAGGAAGTCAATGAAGCTGATGCTGCCAAACCAGTCGTAGTTATTGACCATGACAGCTTTATTTTCACCATTTTCAAAGTCAAGAAAGCGAGAAAGTTGTCCTTGGATAGACTTGACCCAGCCATCTACTGTGTCTTTTGTTTGGAGACTACGTTCAGCATCTTTGAAGGACGGATCTCCGATGAGACCTGTAGCACCGCCAACGAGCGCATAAGGTTTGTGACCTGCTAACTGCAAACGACGACTTGTCAAGATTGCGACAAGGTGACCTAGGTGAAGGCTGTCAGCAGTTGGATCGTAGCCAGTATAATAAGAAACTTGACCTTTTTCTAGGGCTTTACGCAAAGCTTCTTCATCAGTCGTTTGAAAAATCAAACCACGCTCTTTTAGCTCATCAAAAATGTGCATGTGTCTTTTCTCCTTTTTAAAATATTGTTTCTACCTATTGTACCACAAACTTAGTAAATAACCTAGTAAAATCGGGAAGAAAGTTGCTACTCGGACTTTTTTGGAAACGAGTGAAATATGGTATAATAGCACTAGCTTATTTTCAGAGAAATAGATAAAAATCGTTAAGAAAGGGGCTGAAAGATGTCTCATATTATTGAATTGCCAGAAGTCTTGGCCAATCAAATCGCGGCAGGAGAAGTTATTGAACGCCCTGCTAGTGTAGTCAAGGAACTGATTGAAAATGCCATTGATGCTGGCTCTAGTCGGATTATCGTTGAAATCGAGGAAGCTGGACTTAAGAAGATCCAAATCACAGATAATGGTCACGGGATTGTCCACGATGAAGTCGAGTTGGCTCTCCGCCGTCATGCGACCAGTAAGATTAAGAATCAAGCGGATCTTTTTCGGATTCGGACCCTCGGTTTTTCGTGGTGAAGCCCTGCCCTCTATCGCATCTGTCAGTGTTTTTGACTTTGTTGACAGCGGTGGACGGTGCCAGTCACGGAACCAAGCTAGTGGCTCGAGGAGGAGAAGTAGAAGAAATTGTGCCTGCGACTAGTCCTGTGGGGACCAAGGTTTGTGTGGAAGACCTCTTTTTCAATACGCCAGCCCGTCTCAAGTATATGAAGAGTCAGCAGGCGGAGTTATCTCACATCATTGATATTGTCAACCGTCTAGGTTTAGCCCATCCTGAGATTTCCTTTAGTTTGATTAGTGATGGCAAGGAGATGACACGCACAGCTGGAACTGGTCAACTGCGCCAAGCCATTGCGGGCATTTATGGTTTGGCTAGTGCCAAAAAGATGGTTGAGATTGAGAATTCGGACCTAGACTTTGAGATTTCAGGTTTTGTCTCATTGCCTGAATTGACGCGGGCTAATCGCAACTACATCAGCCTCTTTATCAATGGACGTTATATCAAAAACTTCCTGCTCAATCGTGCTATTTTAGATGGTTACGGCAGTAAGCTCATGGTGGGGCGTTTTCCACTAGCCGTTATTCACATTCATATCGATCCTTATCTAGCAGATGTCAATGTACATCCAACCAAGCAAGAAGTGCGGATTTCCAAGGAAAGAGAACTGATGGCGTTGGTTTCAGAAGCTATCGCAAAGAGTCTCAAGGAACAGACCTTGATTCCAGATGCCTTGGAAAATCTTGCCAAATCTACCGTTCGCAATCGTGAAAAAGTAGAGCAAACGACTTTGCCACTGAGAGAAAATACGCTCTACTATGAAAAAAGTGAACCGACAAAACCGACTCAAGCTGAGGTGGCAGACCATCAGGTAAACTTAACAGAAGAGAAGCAGGATTTGAACCTCTTTGCTAAGGAAGCCTTAGACCAGATAACCAAACCAGCCAAACTGCATTTTGCAGAGAGAAAGCCTGTCAGCTACGACCAACTGGACCATCCAGAGTTAGATATAGCTAGTCTGGATAAGGCCTATGATAAGCTAGAACGAGAAGAATCTTCGAGCTTCCCAGAGTTGGAATTTTTCGGGCAAATGCACGGAACTTATCTCTTTTGCCCAAGGTCGAGATGGGCTTTACATCATAGATCAGCATGCGGCCCAGGAGCGGGTTAAGTACGAGGAGTACCGCGAAAGCATCGGCAATGTTGACCAGAGTCAACAACAACTCCTAGTGCCTTATATCTTTGAATTTCCTGCAGATGATGCCCTTCGTCTCAAGGAAAGAATGTCTCTCTTAGAGGAAGTTGGTGTCTTTCTATCAGAGTACGGAGAGAATCAATTTATCCTACGGGAACATCCAATTTGGATGGTAGAGGAGGAAATCGAGTCAGGAATCTATGAGATGTGTGATATGCTTCTTTTAACTAAGGAAGTTTCAATCAAGAAATATCGAGCAGAGCTGGCGATTATGATGTCCTGCAAGCGTTCCATCAAGGCCAATCATCACATCGATGACCACTCAGCTAGACAGCTTCTCTATCAGCTCTCTAAATGCGACAACCCATACAACTGTCCACACGGACGTCCTGTTTTGGTACACTTCACCAAGTCGGACATGGAAAAGATGTTCCGTCGCATTCAGGAAAATCACACGAGTCTACGAGAACTAGGAAAATACTAATACTCTTCGAAAATCTCTCTAAACTGCGTCAGCCTCACCTTGCCTAACTTAAGTTATGCCTACGGTTAGCTTCCTAGTTTACTCTTTGATTTTCATTGAGTATAAATTGAAGGGAAAATTATGTACGAATATCTAAAGGGTATTATTACCAAAATTACTGCTAAATACATTGTTCTAGAAGCTAACGGGATCGGCTACATCTTACACGTAGCCAATCCTTATACTTACTCAGGGCAAGTCAACCAAGAAGCACAAATCTATGTGCATCAAGTAGTCCGCGAAGATGCTCATCTACTTTACGGTTTCCGTTCAGAAGACGAGAAGAAACTCTTTCTCAGCTTGATTTCGGTGTCGGGCATTGGTCCTGTATCCGCTCTTGCCATCATCGCAGCTGATGACAATGCAGGGCTCGTTCAAGCTATCGAGACTAAGAACATTACCTACTTGACTAAGTTTCCGAAGATTGGCAAAAAAACAGCCCAACAGATGGTCTTGGACCTAGAAGGTAAGGTGGTTGTGGCAGGCGATGACCTCCCTGCTAAGACTGCAGCTCCATCTATCAGTGACAACCAAGAACTGGAAGAAGCTATGGAAGCCATGTTGGCACTGGGCTACAAGGCAACTGAGCTTAAGAAAATCAAGAAATTCTTTGAAGGAACTTCAGATACTGCTGAAAACTACATCAAATCTGCCCTTAAGATGTTGGTGAAATAGGAGAACTCTATGCCAAAACGCTGTGGCTGGGTTAAAATGAACAACCCTCTATATGTAGCTTACCACGATGAGGAATGGGGGCAGCCCCTACATGATGACCAAGCACTTTTTGAGTTGCTTTGCTTGGAAACTTATCAGGCTGGCCTTTCTTGGGAAACAGTACTTAATAAACGGCAGGCTTTCCGTCAAGCTTTTCATGGTTACCAAATTCAAGCTGTTGCAGCCATGACGGATGAAGAACTGGAAGCTTTGATGGATAATCCAGCTATCATCCGCAATCATGCTAAGATATTTGCGACGCGCACCAACGCTCAAGCATTTTTACAAGTTCAGAAGGAGTATAATTCTTTTGACACCTATCTCTGGTCTTTTGTAGATGGGAAAACCATTATCAATGATGTTCCTGATTATGCCCAAGCCCCTGCCAAGACGACTTTATCTGAGAAAATATCCAAGGATCTCAAAAAACGAGGCTTCAAATTTACTGGACCAGTCGCTGTCTTGTCCTTTTTACAGGCGGCAGGATTAGTTGACGACCATGAGAATGATTGTGAATGGAAGGGGAATTAACTGATGTCTAACAAAAATAAGGGAATTCTGATTTTTTCGATTCTCTATACAGTCCTTTTTGTGTTTGATGGCGTTGGATGGTTGACTTCTTTGATGCCATCTGCCATTGCAAGTTATCTAGTTTATGTAGTATTAGCTTTGTACGGCTTTTTCTTGTTCAAGGATAGATTAATCCAACAATGGAATGAAATTAGAAAGACTAAAAGAAAATTTTTCTTTGAAGTTTTAAAAGGCTGGCTTCTTCTCTTTATAATGACCATCCTTTTTGCTCTCCTTTCGGAAATATTGAAACAAGTTTTGGGCTTGAGTGGTCAAGGGCAAAATGAGGCTAGTATACAAAGTGCTTTTAAAGAACAACCACTACTGATAGCAGTTTTTGCTTGTGTCATAGGTCCTGTGGTAGAAGAAATCTTCTTCCGACAGATTTTATTGAAGTATCTGAGAAAGTGCCTATCAAGCTGGTTGAGTATCTTTATAGTCGGACTTGCCTTTGCCCTAACCCATATGCACAGTTTGGTTTTATCCGAGTGGATCAATGCAATTTATTACTTGGGTGGAGGCTTAGCCTTTTCTATCATCTATGTGAAAGAAAAAGAAAATATCTACTATCCCTTGGTCGTCCATATGATAGTGAACAGCCTTTCCTTTATCATTTTAGCCCTGTCTTAATGCTATACATAAAAAAGCAACCAATCATGTGGTTGCTTTTTATAGTAGTTGCATTCTTATAGAGCAGTAAGGAAGGTCAGTCCGCCAAGGATAACCCCAGCTGAGTTTGGAATGATTAGAATCCAATCTTTCTTAGGCTCTTTTGTCCATCCGTAAATGACCCAGATTAAGCAAGAGATTGCTGCTGATAAAGGTTGGAAAGGTTGAGCTTTATTTCCTTGTAAATTGGCAAAAATTTGAGGGATGTAGGCTATAAATACTATAATCCCGATAAAGGCACCAATTGAACCAACAATTTGATTAATTCTCTGTTTAGTCATATATATTTCTCCTTATTACTTTATTAGCATAACAGAAAAACAGCTTGGATTCAAGGACAAAACCTCGGGATTCTAAGGAAAGACTTTACATTAGAATGTTATTAGAAAATGTGTCTACTTCTTTTGAGAATCGAAAAATGATTTGGAGCCAGAATAAAAGTAGTCTGTCTACAAAACACCCTACTTTTATTGTTTATCTTAATATCTAGCAGGTCCAGCACTTGCGCTCTTGATGTTGAAACGTTTTTTGAGGTAGAAACGTAGGACAAGGAGAACTCCTCCAATAATCATCAAAACAAGAGGTGGGAAGCTGATGTTGATGGCTTGTGGAAGGAAGTTACTCAAGAAGAGGATGAAGACCCATGCAAACATAGTCGCTAACATAACCAAAAGTGATTTCCAGAATGGAGGGCGTTGGCTACGGTCAGTATCTGGTCCGTAGTAACGGTAGATGAAGTGGTAGAGAAGGTAAAAGGCAACTCCACCAAAGGCCCCTACACTGATAAGTGTTACCAAGCCGTAAGCTACGGGTTGGTTTGAGAAGAAGCTCATTAAGGCACTGACTACTGCAAACAATCCTGTAATGAAAAGGGCTGAATCCATGATCATGAGTTTTGGATCTTCATTTTCTTTTGGATGCTCTTTTTCATATTGTTCTTTCTCAGTGTAGCTGTGAGCCCAGTGAGTTGGCGCTCCGTAGATAGAGCGGGCAGTCACTCCCTTTGGTTGTTCTTCAAGGATATGAGGAATGACTTCTTCAAGGATAGCCTTGATTTCAGCATCTGTTTTTCCGTCCTTTAGAAATTGCTGGGTTGCAATATGGATAAATTCCTGGTTTTTCTTTGTTAATTCTTGTAAATTAATCTGTGACATAATAACTCCTGTTTAGAACCATTTTTTATGGATGAGGTAAAGAGTGAGAGAAACACTCATAGCAAAGGCGATAAAGACGATGAGCCAGAAAGCATGCGGTTCTCCGTTTAAAGGGATTTCATTATCCTTAAAGTTCATTCCGTAAGCTGAGAAAATCATGGTCGGGATAGACATAACGATGGTCACAAGTGCCAAGGTTTTCATGATATTGTTCTGGTTGTTTGAAATGATAGAAGCAAAGGTCTCTGTCATAGAGTGAAGGACGTTTCCATAGATGTCCGCCATCTCGATGGCCTGTTGCGTTTCAATCAAGGTATCTTCCAGTAAGTCTTCGTCTTCGAGATATTTCTTGATGTTGCTGGTTGCGCTGGTCAATTTTTTAATCACGCGCTCATTTGTCTTAAGTGAAGCTTTGAAGTAGACGATGGTCTTTTCCAATTCCATAAGCTCAATCAATTCTTCGTTTCGAGTAGATTGATGAAGTTGACTTTCAATCTGCTCACTCTTACGTTCGATAGAACGGAGGGCAGTTAGGTAAATCTCAGCATTACGGTAGAGAATCTGGAAGATGAAGCGCGAACGCATAAAGGTATAGAAATTCCGAAGTCTACGATTGATAAAGACATCAAGAAGTGGGAGAGGCTCCAAGCAGGTAGTGATGATAGCCTCTTCTGTGATGATAATCCCCAAGGGAATAGTCACGTAGTAGGTCTGGTTATTTCTTTCCTCTGTGATTGGGACGTCTACGATGATCAAGGTGTATTCATCTTCGATGGTGATACGAGACATCTCTTCCGCATCGAGCGGCGCACGGAGGTCGGCGATATCAATATCAAAGGCCGATGCGATTTCCATCGATTCGCTTTGAGTAGGATTGACGAGATTGATCCAAGTGCCCGGCTGGAGCGTATCAATCTCTTTAAATTCAGTTGTAGTTGAGAGAAAGACTTGCTTCATATCTCCTATCCTTTCCTAATCTAATCCGTGTTTCAGTGATTTTTAGCACCGTACTATTATACTACAAAATCGGCTTTTTTGGTAATAGAATTTCACTTTTTTTGGTATAATGGAAAGCAACAATGGACTAGAAAGAAGTAATATGCAAGATAAGATTGTCATCCATGGGGCACGCGCCCATAATTTAAAAAATATTGATGTGGAAATTCCACGTGACAAGCTAGTTGTGGTGACGGGGCTGTCGGGTTCGGGCAAGTCCAGTCTTGCTTTTGATACCCTTTATGCAGAAGGGCAACGCCGCTATGTAGAGAGTCTGTCAGCCTATGCTCGTCAGTTTTTGGGAAATATGGAAAAGCCAGATGTGGATTCTATCGATGGTCTCAGCCCTGCCATTTCCATTGACCAGAAAACGACCAGTAAAAATCCTCGTTCGACGGTTGGGACAACGACGGAAATCAATGACTACCTACGTCTCCTCTATGCTCGTGTAGGAACACCTTACTGTATCAATGGACATGGGGCTATCAAGGCTTCGTCTGTAGAGCAGATTGTGGATAAGGTTTTGGAATTACCAGAGCGCCAGCGTCTGCAGATTTTGGCTCCTGTTATTCGTAAGAAAAAAGGGCAACATAAGACGCTGATTGAAAAGATTCAAAAGGATGGTTACGTCCGTGTCCGTGTCGATGGAGTTGTTTACGATGTGACCGAAGTTCCTGAACTTGAAAAGAATAAACAACACAACATCGATGTGGTGGTAGACCGTATTATCATTAAAGAAGGTATCCGTAGTCGTCTCTTTGATTCGATTGAAGCAGCCCTTCGCATCGCAGAAGGCTATGTAGTCATCGATACTATGGATGATTCTGAGTTGCTCTTTCAGAACACTATGCCTGCCCAGTATGTGGCTTTACAGTTCCGGAACTAGAACCACGTCTCTTCTCCTTTAATGCACCTTTCGGGTCATGTAGTGAGTGTGATGGTTTAGGGATCAAGCTAGAGGTTGATACGGACTTGGTGGTACCAGATGCTAGCAAAACTCTTCGCGAGGGAGCCTTGGCGCCTTGGAACCCTATCTCTTCAAACTATTATCCAAATATGCTGGAACAAGCCATGACAGCCTTTGGAGTGGATATGGATACTCCTTTTGAGGCCTTGTCCGAGGAGGATAAGAATCTCATTTTCTATGGTTCAGATGGGAAAGAGTTCCATTTCCACTATGAGAATGAATTCGGTGGAGTCCGTGATATCGACATTCCTTTTGAAGGTGTTATTGGCAATATCAAGCGTCGCTATCATGAAACCAATAGCGACTACACCCGCACACAGATGCGCCTTTATATGAATGAGCTAACCTGTGGTACTTGTCATGGTTATCGTCTCAATGATCAGGCCTTATCTGTTCGTATAGGAGGAGAGAAAGGTCCTCATATCGGAGAAATTTCAGACCTTTCCATCGCAGACCATTTGGAAGTTATTGATCAGCTAACCCTATCTGAAAATGAGGCTATTATCGCTCGTCCGATTCTTAAGGAAATAAAGGATCGCTTGACCTTCCTCAATAATGTGGGACTTAACTATCTGACGTTATCCCGTTCTGCAGGAACATTATCAGGTGGGGAGAGCCAACGTATTCGCTTAGCGACTCAGATTGGTTCCAATCTCTCAGGTGTCCTTTATATCCTGGATGAGCCCTCGATTGGTCTTCACCAGAGGGACAATGATCGCCTGATTGCCAGTCTGAAAAAGATGCGTGATTTGGGGAACACCTTGATCGTAGTAGAACATGATGAAGATACCATGCGAGAGGCTGATTATCTGATTGACGTTGGCCCTGGTGCAGGTGTCTTTGGTGGAGAGATTGTTGCGGCGGGAACGCCTAAACAGGTAGCTCGCAACAGCAAATCCATTACAGGACAGTATCTGTCAGGGAAACGCGCGATTCCAGTGCCGTCAGAACGTCGTGTAGGAAATGGACGCTTTATCGAAGTGATAGGCGCGCGTGAGAACAACTTGCAAAATATCACCGCTCGCTTCCCACTAGGAAAATTCATTGCGGTGACAGGTGTCTCTGGTTCAGGGAAGTCGACACTCATTAACAGCATTCTCAAAAAAGCCATTGCTCAAAAGCTCAATCGTAATTCAGACAAGCCAGGTAAGTTTAAGACTATTACAGGAATTGAGCATATCGACCGTCTGATAGATATTGACCAGAGTCCAATTGGACGAACTCCAAGATCTAATCCTGCGACCTATACAGGTGTATTTGATGACATTCGAGACCTCTTTGCTCAGACAAATGAAGCCAAGATTCGTGGCTATAAGAAGGGTCGTTTCAGTTTTAATGTCAAGGGTGGTCGCTGTGAGGCCTGCTCTGGTGACGGGATTATCAAGATTGAAATGCACTTCTTGCCAGATGTATACGTGGCTTGTGAAGTCTGCCACGGGACTCGTTACAATAGTGAGACTCTGGAAGTTCACTACAAGGAAAAGAATATCTCGCAAGTCTTGGATATGACGGTCAATGACGCAGTAGAATTTTTCCAACATATTCCGAAAATTCAACGCAAACTCCAGACCATAAAAGATGTTGGTCTAGGTTATGTGACCTTGGGACAACCAGCTACGACACTTTCTGGAGGGGAGGCCCAGCGTATGAAGCTGGCTAGTGAACTCCACAAGCGCTCAACAGGGAAGTCTTTCTACATTTTAGATGAACCAACGACTGGGTTTGCATACTGAGGACATCGCTCGCCTACTCACCGTTTTGTCCCGCTTTGTCGATGATGGCAATACAGTTCTCGTCATTGAGCACAATCTGGATGTTATCAAAACAGCAGACCATATTATCGACCTAGGACCAGAAGGTGGTGTTGGTGGCGGGACTATTATCGCAACAGGAACACCAGAGGAAGTAGCTGCCAATGAAGCTAGCTATACAGGACAGTATTTGAAAGGAAAGTTACATCATGAATAATCGTGTGCAAGCATTTCTCGATAAAATGCAAGAAAAAGAACTAGATGGAATCATTATCAACAACCTTAAAAATGTCTACTATTTGACAGGATTTTGGGGTTCAAATGGAACAGTCTTTATCAGTCGTGACCGTCAGGTCTTGGTGACAGATGCTCGCTATATTATCGCTGCTAAGCAAGAAGTAACAGGTTTTGAGATTTTTGCAGAGCGTGATGAGTTGGCAACTATCGCAAAGATTGCAAAAGATATGGGTCTTTCTCGTATCGGATTTGAAGATGAGGTTTCAGTTTCTTATTATCATCGTATGCAAACCGCCTTTGAAGGTTTAGAACTAGTTCCACAGACTCAGTTTATTGAAGCCCTTCGTATGATTAAGGACGAGACAGAGATTGCGACTATTCGTAAGGCTTGTTCTATTTCTGACCAAGCTTTCCACGATGCCCTTGACTTTATCAAGCCAGGTAAGACAGAAATTGAAATTGCCAACTTCCTGGACTTCCGTATGCGTGAATTAGGCGCTGCTGGTTTGTCTTTTGATACGATTCTAGCTAGTGGGATTAACTCTTCTAAACCTCATGCCCACCCAATGCACAAGCCAGTAGAACTAGGCGAAGCAATCACTATGGATTTTGGGTGCCTTTATGACCATTATGTCAGTGATATGACCCGTACCATCTACCTTGGTCATGTCAGCGACGAACAAGCAGAAATTTACAACACTGTTTTGAAGGCTAATCAAGCATTGATTGACCAAGCTAAGGATGGCTAGGCTTCCGTGACTTTGATAAAATTCCTCGTGATATCATTGTGGAAGCAGGCTATGGAGAATATTTTACACACGGTATCGGACATGGTATTGGACTTGATATCCACGAAGCACCATACTTTAACCAAACTTCGAAAGAAGTCATCGAAACTGGTATGGTCTTGACTGATGAACCAGGTATTTATATTGAAGGTAAATACGGGGTTCGTATAGAAGACGACATCTTGATCACAGAAACAGGTTGCGAATTATTAACCCTAGCTCCTAAGGAATTGATTGTTATCTAAAAAATGAGATAAATCGTTGACTTTTACTAGTTAAAGGTTTATACTGAAAGGCGAAAACGGTAGGTGAGGCTACCATAGGGATACGGATGACTACCGCAAAGCAGTGGAGACACTACTCGTTGGTCAACAGTCCTGGTCGCGAAGGTCAAGACTAAGCTCATTACATCGCCCTATGGAGTTAAAGCTTGAACGAAAACAGATAATAAGTTTTTTAGTCCTGCCATTTTATGGCAGGACTTTCTGCTGTTTTAAAACAAAGAAAGGAGAAAAACGATGCAAATTGACGATCATCCAGAACCGCACATACACAACCAATCGCTGATTTGTGTCGTTCTGTCCTTATAAAGTGATTGGTCCCTGTGTATGAAATTATCATTCATACAGATAGGAGAAACCAATGAAAACTACAAAAGAAAGATTAGCAACAGCTATTCAAACTCCATTCAAAGAAAGTCTAGCTTTTTACCATACAAGTCTAAAAGGTTTAGATTCAGAACAAGTCGAAGAAAACCGTGACCTATATGGTGAAAACACTATCACCAAGGGTCAAGAGGATTCCATCTTTAAGAAAATTTATGAGTCTATTATCAATCCCTTCACAATTATTTTGCTTGTAATTGCCTTTATTTCTCTCGTTACAAACGTCTGGCTTGCCAAACCTGGCCAAGAAGACCCAACAACCTCTATCATTATTGTTGTCTTGGTTTTGATTTCAGGAGGTATCCGTTTTGTCCAAGAATTGCGGAGCGATAAGGCAACAACCAACCTTTCAAAAATGATTGTCAACACTGCAACCGTTATTCGTGATGGTCTTGAACAAGAGTTGCCAATCGATGAGTTGGTTGTAGGAGATCTCGTAAAATTGAGTGCTGGAGATATGATTCCAGCAGATGTCATCTTATTTGAATCACGAGACTTTTTCGTTCAACAGTCAGGTTTGACTGGAGAAAGTGATGCAGTCGAAAAACTTGCTTTAAATAAAGCTACTAATCAAAATGTAGAGAGTCTTTTAGAAGCAGAATCTTTGGCATTCATGGGGACAAACGTTATCTCAGGAAGTGCTACAGCTATGATTCTAGCAGTTGGTGATGACACCATGATGGGAGCCATTGAGCAGACTCTCAACACCTATGATGAACCAACTTCTTTTGAGCGTGAAATGAACAGCATTTCCTGGCTCTTGATCCGCTTGATGCTTGTCATGGTTCCAATCGTGTTTTTCGCAAATGGATTGACCGACGGAGACTGGCTAGAAGCCGGAGTATTTGCCTTGAGCGTTGGTGTCGGACTTACACCAGAAATGCTTCCAATGATTATCACAGCCAGCTTGGCCAAAGGTTCCATTATCATGGCCAAGGAAAAGGTAGTTATCAAAAAACTAAATGCTATCCAGGATTTAGGAGCAATTGATATCCTTTGTACGGACAAAACTGGAACTCTAACGCAAGATGAGATTGTCTTAGAATACCCTTTGGATATCCATGGTGATTTGGATATGGCTGTCTTAAGAAGAGCTTATCTAAATTCACATTTCCAAACCGGTTTGAAAAACTTGATGGACCGTGCCATTATCAGTAGAACTGAAAAAGAAGCTAAAGAACATGTTATCCTACAAAATTTAGATACTAGCTTCCAAAAAATCGATGAACTTCCATTTGATTTTGAACGTAGACGCATGAGTGTTATCGTCAAAGACGATAGCAATGTCGTTAGTATGGTTACCAAAGGCGCTTTAGAAGAAATGTTGAACATTTCGACACACGTGGAGTACCACGGAGAGATCATTCCCCTAACCGAAGACATTCGCCAAGAAGTACTGACAGAAGTTGGTCAATTAAATCGTCAAGGTTTGCGTGTCTTAGGTGTTGGGTACAAGTCAGGTCTACGTGAAGACTATGCCTATGCTGTGACTGATGAAAGTGACATGATCCTTACAGGATATCTTGCCTTCTTGGATCCACCAAAACCATCTGCAGCACCCGCTATTCAAGCTCTGCTTGAGCATGGTGTCAGAACAAAAATTTTAACTGGGGATAATGAAAAAGTAACCCAAGCCATCTGTGAAAAGGTTGGTTTGGATGTTGAACACATCCTTTTGGGAGCTGAGATCGACCAAATGACAGACCAAGAATTGGCAGAAGTGGTTGAAAGAGTAACAGTCTTTGCTAAATTGTCACCTGACCAAAAAGCGCGTATCATTCTACAGTTAAAGAGAAATGGTCATGGAGTTGGTTATATGGGTGACGGTATTAATGATGCCCCATCTATGAAGGTGGCAGATGTTGGAATTTCCGTTGATACAGCAGTAGATATCGCAAAGGAAACAGCTGATGTTATTTTGCTGGAAAAGGATCTCATGGTTCTTGAAACAGGTATCGTTGAAGGTCGTAAGGTCTACGCCAACATGACCAAGTACATCAAAATGACCGTCAGTTCAAACTTTGGGAATATCTTCTCACTCCTTGTTGCGAGTATCTTCTTACCATTTTTACCAATGGCTCCTGTTCATCTCATTGTCCTAAATCTTGTCTATGATTTATCTTGTGTGGCATTGCCATTTGATAATGTGGATCAAGACTTCCTCAAACAACCCCATACATGGGAAGCAAAATCCATTACACGATTTATGGTTTGGATGGGACCCATCTCATCTGTCTTTGATATTTTGACCTTTATCTTCCTCTACTTTATCATTGTTCCTTTGGTGACAGGTCATCATTATGTTCACGGGGCTGAATCTGCCCTTCAGTTTATTATCTTATTCCAAACAGGCTGGTTCATTGAATCTATGTGGTCTCAAACCATGGTTATTCATATGCTCCGTTCTGCTAAAATTCCTTTTGTACAGAGTCGTCCAGCTTGGGTTGTGGTATTTATGACTTTACTTGCTGCAATTTTTGTTACTAGTCTGCCTTATGGAGCATTAGCTGGCGTCCTTCGCTTAGTACCATTGGGAATTCCTTACTTCTTATTCCTAGCCCTCATTATTTTCTTGTATATGATAAGTGTCACAACAATCAAGAATTTTTATATAAAAAAATATAAAGAATGGTTATAGTTCGTAATTTGTCAAGAAAAAAGTTCGAAAATCTCAAAAAAAGTTAATTTTTTTCAAAAAAATAGGTCGCAAGTCCGATGTTTTTTTATGGTATAATAGACTAAACTGATAGTAACATGTAGCGAAAAGGGGTAGGTACATGATCAAAAATTTATACAGTCTCAAGTTGTACTAGCTGTAAAAAAGCTAAAACCTGGCTCAATGCCCACAAGTTAAGTTATAAAGAACAAAACCTTGGAAAAGAAGGAATTTCGAGAGAAGAACTACTTGATATTTTAACCAAGACAGATAATGGAATTGCTAGCATCGTATCATCGAAAAATCGCTATGCCAAAGCCCTAGGTGTTGACATCGAAGATTTGAGTGTCAATGAGGTGCTCACCTTAATCATGGAGACACCACGCATCCTAAAAAGTCCAATTCTTGTCGACGAGAAACGTTTGCAAGTTGGCTATAAAGAAGATGACATTCGTGCTTTTTTGCCACGCTCTGTCCGTAATGTAGAAAACGCTGAAGCACGTTTACGTGCTGCACTATAAAACATGAAGGCTGGGATAATTCCTAGCCTTCTCTGGTATTTAAACAAGGATAAAATGTGAGGAATCATGAAAAAAACTCTTATCGGGACATTAGCTCTCTTATTCTTATTGGTTGGATGTGGCCAGAAAAAAGATTCTAGAGCATCGACTACTGAAAATAGTCAAGAGGCACTCCAGTCTACCTTGCCAGTTCTAGAAAATGCAACTAAAAACACAGTGGTTACCAAGACATTGGTATTACCAGTTGACGAAAATGGAGTTCAACAGACTCAGACAATTACCTATAAAGGAAAACAATTTTTGTCGATGACCATCCAGCTAAAACGTCCCGTTTCACAAGAGTTGAAAGATTACATTGCTGAACATGGATTAGAAGAGGCGAAAAAAGTACTGAAAGAAGCTGAAGATAAAGACGAGTCGGTTCAAGAGATTCGAAAAATCACTGGATTTAGTCTTGAATCCACTCTCTTAAGTGAAACGGAGATGGAAACAAAGACGACTTATGACTTCCAAGTTATGGATATTAAAAAAGCTAGCGAAGACGAATATTTTAAAAATATAGGCCTTGAAAACCTGCTAAAATACGAACCAGAGGAATATATTGAAAACCGAGTTGCAAGTGGCGCAACTGTCCAGTAAGAAAAAGGCAGAAAATCAAGCAAATCAGACTGTGTCATTTGTAGAAAGACAGGGAATATGCTATAATAGTAGTATTCTAAGGAAAGAGGGTGTTAGAATGGGATTTACTGAAGAAACCGTACGTTTTAAATTGGACGATTCCAATAAAAAAGAGATCAGTGAAACATTGACAGATGTCTATGCTTCATTGAATGAAAAAGGGTATAACCCTATTAATCAAATTGTGGGCTATGTTCTAAGTGGAGACCCAGCTTACGTTCCTCGTTATAACAATGCACGAAATCAAATTCGTAAGTATGAACGCGATGAAATTGTTGAAGAATTGGTCCGCTACTACCTTAAGGGACAAGGAGTCGATCTATAATCTATGAGAATTATGGGATTGGACGTTGGTTCAAAAACGGTAGGTGTAGCAATTAGCGATCCGCTAGGTTTTACAGCACAAAGGGCTTGAAATCATCCAAATCAATGAAGAACAAGAGCAATTTGGCTTTGATAGAATTAAGGAGTTGGTTGATACATACAAGGTTGAGCGTTTTGTTGTTGGTTTGCCTAAAAATATGAACAATACCAGTGGACCTCGAGTGGAAGCCAGTCAAGCCTATGGAGCAAAGCTAAAAGAACTCTTTGGTTTGCCAGTAGAGTATCAAGATGAACGCTTGACTACGGTTGCTGCAGAGCGTATGTTGATTGAGCAAGCAGACATTAGTCGCAATAAGCGTAAAAAAGTTATTGATAAATTAGCCGCTCAGTTGATTTTGCAAAATTATTTAGATAGAAAATTTTAAGACAGAGGAGAAACTATGTCACACGATCACAACCACGATCACGAAGAACGTGAACTTATTACACTTGTTGATGAGCAAGGAAACGAAACTTTATTTGAAATCCTTTTGACTATTGACGGAAAAGAAGAATTTGGTAAAAACTATGTTCTTCTTGTACCGGTTAATGCAGAAGAAGATGAAGACGGACAAGTTGAAATACAAGCTTACTCATTCACTGAAAATGAAGATGGAACTGAAGGCGAATTGCAACCAATCCCTGAAGATTCAGAAGATGAATGGAACATGATTGAAGAAGTCTTCAACAGCTTTATGGAGGAGTAAAAATGTTCAGTGAACATTTTTACCCTTACGCTAAAAATAAAGACCGTAAGTAAGTCTGGGAGACTGTATCACTCCAACTCCTAGAAACTAGAAAGAGTTGGTAAGTCCAGTGGATGTTTTTAGCCCAGTTCCTTGAAATAAGAGAGAACTGGTAAGTCCGGGGGACATTTTTACCCATATTAAAATAAAATATAGCTAGCTACTAGCTAATTCAGAAAAAAAGCGAAGAGAATCTTCGCTTTTTTATTAAGGATTAAGGAGATAAGCGTGTTTGAAGTAGAAAAATGGCTCCATAGCCGGATTGGCTTGAATTTCAGATCAGGTCTAGGACGAATGCAAAGAGCGGTAGATTTGCTAGGAAATCCTGAGGAAACCTATCCAATTATCCATGTAACGGGAACTAATGGCAAGGGGTCAACTATTGCCTTTATGAGGGAACTCTTTGTTTCACATGGGAAGAAGGTAGGAACTTTTACCTCGCCCCATATTGTGAGCATTCATGACCGCATCTGTATTAATGGCCAGCCTATATCTGACGGGGATTTCATTCGTATAGCCGATAAAGTTAAAGCAATGGAGCAAAGCCTTCTAGAAAGCCACGATCAACTATCTTTTTTTGAGTTGTTAACCCTGATTGCTTTGATCTATTTTAAAGAGCAAGGAGTAGATTTGGTCTTACTGGAAGTAGGGATTGGTGGACTTCTTGATACTACCAATGTAGTGACAGGAGAGATTGCAATTATTGCATCAATTGGACTTGATCACCAGGAGACCTTAGGTGATAGTTTAGTAGCAATTGCTGAGCAGAAAGCAGGGATTTTTAAGTCAGGCAAGTCAGCTGTGATTGCAAATCTAGCACCGGAAGCCCAACTCGTTTGTCAAAGGATAGCCACTGATTTGGGTGTAAGTCTCTACCAAGCAGACCAAGATTTTTCATTCCAAAATGGGCACTTTTCTTCTTCTCTAGCTGACTTGAATCAACTAATTTTGGGATTGGAGGGGAGTCTACCAGGAGGAAAATGCAGCGCTTGCCTTGCAGGCTTTCCTATTATTTATGGTACAAAGAGACGAGAAAGTAGATCAAGAAGCAGTACGTGCTGCCTTGCAAGCTACTAAATGGGCTGGAAGGCTAGAAGCAATCACGGAGCACATCTATTTGGATGGGGCTCACAATTTACCAGCTCTAGAGCGTTTGGTTGAATTTATCCAAGAGAAGATCCAGCAAGGATATCAGCCTCAAATTCTATTTGGTGCCCTAAAGCGAAAAGATTATAGTGGGATGCTTACTTATTTAACAGAGCATTTACCTGACACAACTCTCTATGTTACAAGTTTTGACTATCAAGGTTCCTTGGAAGAGCAAGACTTTGGAGATTATACAAGCATTGCTTCTTATCAAGAATTTATAGATACTTTTGAAGCTTCTGCACAAGAGAAAAACTTGCTATTTGTGACAGGATCTCTCTACTTTATATCTGAGGTTCGCGCTTGTCTTATGAAACAAAAGTCATTTGATTGACCCTCTTATCTTTATTTGTTATAGTAAAGGTATGGTGGCTCAGCAGGGTTATTCTGGTTTTAAGCCACTAAAAGAAAGGAGACATTATGTCACTAAAAAAATTCACACTTTCTCTTGCTTCTTTGGCAAGTCTTAGTCTCTTAGTTGCATGTTCGCCAAAAGAGCAAGCAACTCCTTCAACTCAAGCAAGTACAAGTACGGAAGTAACGACTGCTCAGTCAGCAGAAACGACTGTTTCTAGTTCGACTGCTAGTTCAGTAACCAACATTGATGGTACCTATAAAGGGCAAGATGAGGGAGATAGCATAACTCTCGTTGTTACTGGTAATACCGGAACATGGACGGAAGTAGAGCCTGATGGTGATCAGGAAATTAAGAAGGTCACTTTTGAACCAGAAAACCAGAGAGTCTTTATTGGAGATGACATCAAAGTTTATGTAGCAGATGGCAATCAAATTATCATTGATGATATGGATCGTGAAATTTCTGATCGTATCGTTCTAAAGAAGTAGATCATTAAGTAAATTATTTTTTTAAAGATCTTGAATCTGTATTCGCAGGTTCAAGATTTCTCTTTATAGCATAAAAATTCCATACTTTTAAGGTAGTTAAATTCTAGCCTAAAAGTATGGAAGGTATTTAATAGTTAAAGAAATAATTCTCTTAAGAAGTGAGCAACTCCGTCTTCCTCGTTGGTCAATGCTAGCTGTTCATCAGCGAAAGGAAGTAGAGCTGGATTGGCGTTTTTCATGGCATATCCTGTGCCTGCATAGGTTAGCATCTCTGTGTCATTATGCTCGTCACCGAAAGCAATCAAATTCTTTCGATCCACATTCATGGCATTCAGAAGGTAGTCAAGAGCAAAAGCTTTGTGAACTCCTTTCGGTGTACACTCGAGGATATTCAAGGGACCACCCCAAGTATTGATATTAAGTTGGTGCTTGTAAAAATTGTTCATTTCTTCTGCTAGCGCATACTTGTCATTCGCTCGTGTTTGCATTAGGATACAGTTAGGGTCTTTGGTAACTAGATTGGAATTAAATTGATTATCAGGGTGGAAGTTGTCAACTCCAAATAATCTAGGGTCTGCAATTTCTTGGTCAGGTGCTGTAATATAGAATTTTTTACGGTACTCTCCAGCGATAAAGTCTGCTTGAATTTCTTCTTTCCGTTCAACCATATCTAAGAGGTACTTTTTGTCTACAGTCAGACATTTTTCGTATTCCCAGACCTTACCAGGTAGATGAGTCAGAGACCCATTGAAGTTAATCATAGGTGTTTCTAGCTCTAATTCACGATAAAACTCCTTAGCCATACGGTAAGGGCGTCCAGTTGCAATGATGACCTGATGTCCTTTTTTTGAAATTTTTTTAATAGTTTTTTTAGTGAAATCAGATAGTTTACTTTCCCCATTAAGTAGGGTTCCATCTAAGTCAACGGCAATTATTTTTTTAGTCATAAGATCCTCCCGAATCTAGTTTCAGATAAGATGTTTTCTATTATATCAAAAAAATAAACAAGAAAAATCAGACTATAACTGGGAATAGAAAGAACTGCTTCTAGTAATAATCTTTCAAATTATTTTAAAAATAGCTTGAAAAAAACTGAATGATAAATGATATAATTTTTCTTATTGTTCGTAAAAAACAAAAGGAGATTAAACATGGACAAACTATTTAAACTAAAAGAGCACGGGACAGACGTCCGTACAGAAGTGCTTGCTGGTTTAACAACATTCTTTGCAATGAGTTACATTCTCTTTGTAAACCCTCAAATGCTTTCACAAACTGGAATGCCAGTTCAGGGTGTATTCCTTGCTACGATTATTGGTTCTGTTGTCGGAACTTTAATGATGGCTTTCTATGCAAACTTGCCATATGCACAGGCTCCAGGTATGGGACTTAATGCCTTCTTTACCTTTACGGTTGTATTTGGTATGGGCTATAAATGGCAGGAAGCTTTAGGTATGGTCTTCATTTGTGGTATCATTTCTTTGATTATTACATTAACCAATGTTCGTAAAATGATTATTGAGTCTATTCCTACGACACTTCGTTCAGCAATTTCTGCTGGTATTGGTGTATTTCTTGCCTACGTTGGTATTAAGAATGCAGGTCTCTTGAAATTCTCTATCGATCCAGGTAGTTATACAGTAGCAGGGGAAGGTGCAGATAAGGCTCAAGCAGCAATCACTGCTAATTCAGGAGCTGTTCCTGGATTGGTTGATTTTAACAGTCCGGCTGTTCTAGTAGCTCTTGCAGGTCTTGCCATTACGATTTTCTTTGTTGTTAAAGGAATCAAAGGTGGAATCATCCTTTCAATCTTAACAACTACTGTTCTTGCTATTGCGGTTGGTGTTGTTGACTTGTCTAGCATTGACTTTGCAAGCAACAACCTTTCAGCAGCAGTTAACGATTTGGGAACCTTGTTTGGTGCAGGTCTTGGATCAGAAGGTTTAGGGTCTTTGATTTCAAACACTTCACGTTTGCCTGAAACTTTGATGGCTATTCTTGCCTTCTCGTTGACAGATATTTTTGATACAATCGGTACTCTTATTGGTACAGGTGAAAAAGTTGGTATCGTTGCAACAAGTGGTGAAAACCATGAGTCAGACAAATTGGATAAAGCACTTTACTCTGACTTAGTAGCGACTTCAGTTGGTGCCATTGCAGGTACTTCAAACGTTACGACTTATATTGAGTCAGCAGCAGGTATTGGTGCTGGTGGACGTACAGGTTTGACAGCTCTAGTAGTTGCTATCTGTTTCGCCCTATCTAGCTTCTTTAGCCCACTTCTTGCTATTGTTCCTTCAGCAGCAACAGCACCAATTTTGATTATCGTCGGAATTATGATGCTGTCTAATCTTAAAAATATCCCTTGGGATGATATGTCAGAAGCAGTTCCTGCCTTCTTTACTTCTATCTTTATGGGATTCAGCTACTCCATTACACAAGGGATTGCCGTTGGTTTCCTCACTTATACTTTAACGAAAATTGTTAAAGGTCAAATTAAAGATGTCCATGCAATGATTTGGATTTTAGATGCTTTATTTATCTTAAACTACATTAGTATGGCTCTAAACTAATGAGAAATTTTTTCAAAAAAGAAGGAGGGTTCCCCTCCTTTTTTGTTGTTAGAAATGTCACAATCGAAAAAATTTTTGGTATAATGGATGCATGCGCACAAAAAATGAAGATGAGCTTATGGCTTTTTGGAAAAAGTTGGGCAATCTACTAGAAAAATGATGTTTTAATTTTAACCGGTGAATTAGGTGCTGGAAAAACCACACTTACAAAGGGTCTAGCCAAGGGTCTAGGAATTAATCAGATGATTAAAAGTCCCACTTATACCATCGTTCGAGAATATGAAGGGCGTTTACCGTTGTATCATTTAGATGTCTATCGCATCGGAGGAGATGCCGACTCTATTGATTTAGATGAGTTTCTGTTCGGAGATGGTGTTACTGTCATTGAGTGGGGACATTTACTGGGTGAAGATCTTCCTTCAGACTATCTAGAATTAGAAATTCTCAAAAAAGATGAGGGACGAGAAATTAGATGTCATGCCCATGGTCAAAGAGCAAGTCGCCTACTAGAGAGGTTGACGAATGGAGTATGAACTTTTAATCCGCGAGGCAGAAGTTGAGGATGCTCAAGTTCTGCTAGCTCTTTTAGATCAGATAGGACAAGAGTCTACGTATACGAGTTTGGATGAAAATGGCATTTCAATCAGTCAGTCTGAAATGGAAATGTTTATCGACAAGCAGGCTCAGTCTGATAACCAGATTACTTTGCTCGCTTTTTTGAATGATGAGTTAGCAGGAGTTATCAATATTACAGCTGATCATCGACCAAGAATCAGACATATCGGAGACATTTTTTTGGGTATAAAAAAATCCTTTTGGGGATTTGGTTTAGGCAGTGTTTTAATGGAAGAGAGCATAGAATGGGCTAAATCTAGTGGAGTCATTCGACGCTTGCAATTGACCGTACAAAAACGAAATACTGCTGCTATCCATTTATACAAAAAAATGGGTTTTATCACAGAAGGGCTACAGGAACGTGGTGCTTGTACAGAAAGAGGAGAGTTTCTTGACGTTTACCTAATGGGATTACTGATAGACGAATGAGTGTATGATAAAAAAAATATAAAAAATGTTTTTAGGCTTCCTTCTTGTATCTATTTTAGGTGTGGGAACATATGCCTATACGATTTATAATCAAGGAACAAGTTCCTTGGCAAAAACTTATAAAAAAATAGGGGAAGAAACAAAGGTTATTGAAGCAACACAACCATTGACAATCTTGCTTATGGGAGTGGATACGGGGAATATCGAACGTACAGACCCCTGGGAAGGTAACAGTGACTCAATGATATTGTTGACAGTCAATCCCAAGACCAAGAAAACAACAATGATTAGTTTGGAACGGGACATTTTGACAAAAATTCAACACAAAGATGGTACTGTTACTGAGGAAAAACTGAATGCCGCCTATGCGGGTGGTGGAGCTGAACTAGCTATCTCGACGATTCAGGATATGATGAATATCCACATTGACCGCTATGTTATGGTAAATATGCATGGCCTTCAAAGAATGGTTGATGCTGTAGGTGGTATTACGGTCAACAATACTTTAGGTTTTCCAATCTCCATTCAAGACCAGGAACCTTTTAACAAAATTTCCGTCGGAGTTGGACAGCAACACCTAAATGGTGAAGAAGCTCTAGTTTATTCACGCATGCGTTATCAGGATCCAGAAGGAGATTATGGTCGTCAGAAACGACAACGAGAAGTTATCCAAAAAGTGATTGAAAAGATTTTAAGCTTAAATAGTGTAACCCACTACCAAGATATCTTGAAAGCTCTTAGCGATAATATGCAGACAAATATTGAAATTACGACTTCTACTATTCCACAATTGCTAGGCTATCAAGAATCCTTTAAAAATATTGAAACTCATCAGTTGCGTGGTGAAGATGCTACAATTGAGGGAGGTTCCTACCAACTTGTGACTTCAGAACATATGTTAGAGATTCAGAATTTATTACGTACTTCATTGGGTCAACCTAAAGTAACTGAGTTAAAAACAAATGTGGTCTTGTACGAAGAAATCAATAGTCAAAATCCAGGAGTTGTCTCAGAAGCCACAATTATTGAAGAAGAACAAGAATGAGTGATGATGACTCAATAGAGTTTAGTTACGAAAGAAGCCAAATCGTCTGGCTTGCCATAGATTTATCGAATCGTAGGATTTTTCCTGCGATTTTTTCAAAGAAATTCGAATTGATAAGTAGGAGGGAAAAATGAAAGCGGAAATTATTGCTGTTGGGACTGAGATTTTGACAGGGCAAATTCTTAATACTAATGCTCAGTTTATCTGAAAAATTAGCTGAAATAGGTGTGGATGTCTATATTCAAACTGCTGTTGGAGATAATGAGGCTCGTCTTTTGTCCGTGCTAGAGATAGCTCGAGAACGGAGTGAGTTAGTAATCCTAACAGGAGGATTGGGACCTACAGAAGACGACTTGACCAAACAAACGGTGGCCAAGTTCTTAGGAAAAAATTTAGTTTTTGATGCACAAGCACAGGCGAAATTAGATGACTTTTTTGCCCAGAGACCTGATTATGCCCGGACTCCAAATAATGAGCGTCAAGCTCAGATTATTCAAGGAGCAACCCCTCTAGCCAATGAGACGGGCTTAGCAGTCGGTGGGATGATTGAAGTTGAAGGGGTAACTTATGTTGTTCTACCTGGACCACCTAGTGAATTGAAACCTATGGTTTTAAATGAGTTACTGCCAAGATTGACGACAGGTGCTAAATTATACTCAAGGGTACTTAGATTTTTTGGGATAGGAGAGAGTCAGCTAGTCACTATCTTAGCAGATTTAATCGAGCAACAAACGGATCCAACCATAGCCCCTTATGCAAAAATTGGAGAAGTTACCTTGCGTTTATCGACCAAGGCTAACAGCCAACAGGAGGCAGATTTGGCCTTGAATTCTTTAGAAGAGCAGATATTAAGTCGAAATTCTTTCGAAGGTACTTCACTTCGAGATATTTGTTATGGCTATGGTGAAAGTACGAGTCTAGCTAGTCTGGTAGTGGAAGAGTTGAAAAAGAGACAAAAAACCATTACTGCTGCAGAAAGTTTGACAGCTGGTTTATTTCAAGCAAGCTTAGCAGATTTTTCAGGTGTATCTGCTATTTTTAAAGGTGGTTTTGTGACTTATAGTCTAGAAGAAAAGGCTAGAATGCTAGATATTCCACAAGCAGAATTAGAAACCCATGGTGTTATTTCAGTCTATACAGCAGAGAAAATGGCTGAGCAAGCACGAGCAAAAACGGAGTCAGATTTTGGGATCAGTTTGACAGGAGTAGCTGGACCAGATAGTTTAGAAGGTCATCCGGCAGGAACAGTTTTTATAGGACTATCTCAAGCATCGGGCACAGAAGTCATACGTGTCAATATAGGAGGACGCAGTCGAGCAGATGTTCGTAAAATTGCTGTTATGCATGCCTTCAACTTAGTTCGCAAAGCTTTATTAAGTAAGTGACTTTTGATATAATAGAAGAAGGTCTAAAGACCATTAAAATACAGGAGAATAAAATGGCAAAAAAACCAACAAAAAAATTAGATGAAATTGGTAAAAAATTTGGTGCTGATCGTGAAAAAGCCTTAAATGATGCTCTTAAATTGATTGAAAAAGATTTTGGTAAGGGATCAATCATGCGTTTGGGTGAGCGTGCTGAACAAAAAGTTCAAGTCATGAGTTCAGGTTCATTGGCTCTTGACATTGCTCTTGGTTCAGGTGGTTATCCAAAGGGACGTATCATCGAAATCTACGGACCAGAATCATCAGGTAAGACAACAGTAGCCCTTCACGCTGTAGCACAAGCACAGAAAGAAGGCGGAATTGCTGCCTTTATCGATGCGGAACACGCTCTAGACCCAGCTTATGCAGCAGCTCTTGGTGTTAATATCGATGAATTGCTCTTGTCACAACCAGACTCAGGTGAGCAAGGTCTTGAAATTGCAGGGAAATTGATCGACTCAGGTGCAGTTGACCTTGTTGTTATCGACTCTGTTGCAGCCCTTGTTCCTCGTGCGGAAATCGATGGTGACATCGGGGATAGCCACGTTGGTCTTCAAGCTCGTATGATGAGTCAGGCTATGCGTAAACTTGGTGCTTCTATCAACAAGACAAAGACAATTGCTATTTTTATCAACCAATTACGTGAAAAAGTTGGTGTTATGTTTGGAAACCCAGAAACAACTCCTGGTGGACGTGCCCTTAAATTCTATGCTTCAGTCCGTTTGGATGTTCGTGGAAGTACGCAAATCAAGGGAACTGGTGACCAAAAAGATACCAATGTAGGTAAGGAAACTAAGATTAAGGTTGTGAAAAACAAGGTGGCTCCACCGTTTAAAGAAGCCCTTGTCGAAATCATGTACGGAGAAGGTATTTCTAGAACTGGTGAACTGTTGAAGATTGCAAGTGATCTTGATATCATCCAAAAAGCAGGTGCTTGGTACTCATACAAGGGTGAAAAAATCGGACAAGGATCTGAGAATGCGAAGAAATACTTGGCAGATCATCCAGAAATTTTTGATGAGATTGACCACCAAGTTCGTGTTCAATATGGTTTGATTGAAGAGGAAGAAGGATCTAAAGCAAGTTCAGCAGCAACTGAAACAAGTTCTAACCAAGAAGTAACTCTTGATCTGGGTGACGATCTTGAAATCGAAAATTGAAGAATAAAAAGTGGAGTTTTTTTCCACTTTTTTTAATTTTTTTATTCATTAGAGGTTTACTCTTTCTGAAAAAAAGCGAATAAAAGGCCTATTTCCTTAGAAAAATCCAGAGAACTATTGCATTTTTAATAATTTGATGTTAAAATGAATAAGAACAACAAAAAAAGGAGATTACTATAATGGAAAAAAACGTTTAGTTCGTAATGTTCAAGATAAAAAAATCGGTGGTGTTTTGTGCAGGTCTTGCTGACTACTTTAACATGGACCCAATGTTAGTTCGTGTTCTTTGGATTCTTTTCACTTTAGCTGGTGGTTCAGGTCTAGTTGCTTACGCTATCCTTTTACTTTATCCTTCCAGAAGGTGGAGCAGAAGCTTAGCTACATTGTAAATAAGAATAAATAATGCATGTAATTTTATAAATTGCATGCATTTTTTATTTTGAAAATAGATTGAAATTCAAAAACATATCAGATTAAAAGATAATGTTTTTTTATACGTGGAATTGTCTTGCTTAGTAATCACTAAAGCGTCGGTATTCGATACGAAAGTCGAAGTAGTTCTCTTCTTGCAATTTTTGAAAGATATTCCGATAGGCTTCTTCATCAAAATGGTCACCGCGATAGAGAATTTCAAAGCTCATACCCTCGTATTCTAAAAGAGCGTTGGCTGTTTTGAAACCATTTTGTTTATAGAATTCCATTCGGGCTTTTCTCTGTTCTAGGTTATCACAGTCTTCGTCCAGTCTTTCCACTTCAAGAATCATGGTACGTTGGTAAAAGTCAATCAACTTTTCAATAATTTCTTTTCCATAACCATGGCTACGCAAGTGAGGCATAATGGCGAAAAAACTGATGTAGAAAGCTTTTTGATTGGAGATGGCAAAGGCAAAGCCGACAAACTCCTCCTCGTTATAAAAGGCGAAAAAGTGGGCATCATCTCTATCCTGGTAACTTAAAAATTCTTCCAAAGAGACGCGTTCTTCTTCAGGAAAGGCTTCCTTGTTTAATTGTTCAACTTTTTCAAGGTCTGGGAATACATCTGTAATTAACTGGCTTGTTAAGCTCATACGTATCCTCCTTTTCTGTCACGATTATACCAGATTGTTTGTATCTAGGCAACGCTTTCTTAAGGAAACTCCCTTGTTCCCCTACTAGAAAGCTGATATAATAGCCTTATGAATAAAAAAATCAACGGTGGACCTAATTCATGGTCCCATCCTTCCTTCACTGATTAGTTTTGCTTTACCGATTCTATTGTCCAACATCTTTCAGCAACTCTACAATACAGCTGATATCTTGATTGTTGGGCGTTTTTTAGGACCAAATTCCTTGGCGGCAGTCGGAGCTACGACAGCCATTTTTGATTTAATTATCGGTTTTGCTCTCGGAGTTGGAAATGGGATGGGAGTTGTTATTGCTCGTCTTTACGGTGCTCGTAATTTTGCTAAGATTAAAGAAGCTGTTGCAGCAACTTGGATTTTGGGTGCCATCCTGAGTGGTCTCGTCATGTTGATGGGATTCTTCGGTCTTTATCCGCTCTTACAATATCTCGAAACACCTGCAGAAATCCTCCCCCAATCCTATGAATACATCTCCATGATTGTTAGCTGTGTGGGAGTTAGCTTTGCCTATAATCTCTTTGCAGGATTGCTACGATCGATTGGTGATAGCCTTGCGGCGCTTGCTTTTCTTATCTTTTCAGCCATTACTAATGTCATTCTGGATTTGCATTTTATTACACAATTGCAGTTGGGGGTTCAGTCTGCAGGTCTCGCAACCATCATCTCGCAAGGTTTGTCAGCAATCCTCTGCTATTTCTATATTCGAAAGAGTGTTCCGGAGCTTCTTCCAGGTCTCAAACATTTCAAATGGAATAAGGATCTTTATGTGGATCTTTTGGAACAAGGTCTAGCCATGGGCTTGATGGGGTCAATTGTCTCTATCGGAAGCGTCATCTTGCAATCCTCTGTTAATGGCTTTGGAGCAGTGATTATCAGCGCCCAAACGGCAGCACGTAGAATCATGGCCTTTGCCCTATTGCCAATGACGGCTATTTCGGCTTCGATGACGACTTTTATCTCTCAAAACTTTGGAGCGAAACGTCCCGAACGTATCGTTCAAGGTCTTCGTATAGGGAGTTATTTGAGTATGTCTTGGGCGACCTTTGCTTGTGTGTTCCTATTTTTTGCAAGTTCTAGCCTAGTTTCTTTCCTGGCAAGTTCGACAGACGCTTACTTGATTGAAAATGGGGCTTTGTATCTACGTATCAGTTCGGTATTCTATCCGTTTTTGAGTTTATTATTGATTTATAGAAATAGCTTGCAGGGTCTCGGTCAAAAATTCTTGCCACTTGTATCAAGCTTTATCGAGTTTATCGGTAAAATTATTTTCGTCGCTTGGATTATTCCTTGGGCAGGTTATACGGGTGTTATCCTATGCGAACCCCTCCTTTGGCTTGTTATGACCGCCCAGCTTTATATTTCGCTTTCCCAGCATCCTTGGATAAAAGAAGGCAAGAAAATCTTGGCAGTCGGCGGGAAATCCTAGCCTAGTTTACAAAAGAAAATCCATTTCCTCTAGTGAAAATCAGCTAGACTTGTGTTATAATAAGAAAGATTAAAATGTGAATAAAGGAGATTCCTAATGGGACGTAAATGGGCCAATATCGTAGCCAAGAAAACGGCTAAAGATGGAGCTAACTCTAAAGTATATGCAAAATTTGGTGTAGAAATCTATGTAGCAGCTAAAAAAGGTGATCCAGATCCAGAATCAAACTCAGCTTTGAAATTCGTTATCGACCGTGCTAAACAAGCGCAAGTGCCAAAACACGTTATTGATAAGGCTTTGGATAAGGCTAAAGGAAATACAGACGAAACCTTTACAGAAGGACGTTACGAAGGATTCGGGCCAAATGGTTCAATGCTTATCGTGGATACCTTGACTTCAAACGTTAACCGTACAGCTGCCAATGTACGTGCTGCTTTTGGTAAAAACGGTGGTAACATGGGAGCTTCAGGTTCTGTATCTTACCTTTTTGATAACAAAGGTGTCATTGTTTTCGCAGGTGATGATGCTGATGCAATCTTTGAACTCTTGCTTGAAGCAGATGTTGATGTGGATGATGTAGAAGCAGAAGAAGGAACAATCACTGTTTACACAGCCCCAACTGATCTTCACAAAGCTATCGTTGCCTTGCGTGAGTCAGGGATCGAGGAATTCCAAGTGACAGAACTTGAAATGATTCCTCAATCAGAAGTGGAATTGTCAGGTGATGACCTTGAAACCTTTGAAAAACTCTACAGCGTCCTTGAAGACGACGAAGATGTACAAAAAATCTATACCAATGTAGAGGGATTCTAATAGAAAAGCGAACAGCTGTCAAGCCTGTTCGCTTTTTTTGATATTTGAACTTAGACTCTAGTTCCAGGATCGTTTTGCTGCTTGCTTTTTTCTAGACCTAGACCGACTGCATGTTTTTGGACGAGCAAGAGCTGTCCATTGTCTTGTTTTGCAAAAGTTAAGGTAACAGTCTTGATCTTGTCTCCAATGGAGATATAGGTGATTTTTCTCGTATCGTACCCTCCGATAGTGGAGTCAAACTCGGAGTCTGGTAGTCCGTGTTTTTTGATAATATCCTTATAGTTGGTACCACCTTTTCCTTTGTTGTCAAGGTCACCTTCGATTAAGACATCGAACTGTTCTTGGGTCCAGGTGAAGGTATCGTCTTCTTCCTCCTCTGGGATGGAATAGGCGCTATCATCTGTCAAGTTGCTTTCTTCTTCGCGTTCCATTGAGGAACTTGCCTCTCTATAGGAACGGTTAAACTCCCTGGCAAAATCTTTGTAGACATTAGCGTACAGTACCTGAGTCGTAAAGAAAAGTACAACAGAAGCAACTGCAAGAGATGTTCCGATAATGGCCATTGTTTTTCGTTTTTTGAGGTTGACGATAAGGCCGATAATCCCTAAGATAAATGCGACGATGGCGATGAAAAATGATAGATAGTTAATAAATGGAATCCAGGACCCTAAAAGTGCGATGGCTCCAAAAATGGTTGCTAAGATTCCTAAAACTCTTTGTTCTTCTGGTTTCATTTGAAAGTTTTCTCCCTTCATCGAGTGAATGGATTTCTATCCACAGTAGTTAGTGCTTATTATAGAAAAAATATTGCCTAATGTCAATTTAGACTAAAATAGTTCTCATAGAAACTTTTTTCTTGACATCTTTTCTGAAAAGTGATAAAATAGTTCTCATGGAAACCAATTGGTTCTCGTGAGAACTATTTTTATTTAGAAGGAAAAAGCATGGATAA